>WLWD01000381.1_pt1 | contig 46514 bp, 17 predicted proteins | sample 6712731 | NCBI WGS metagenome assembly WLWD01 (sample SAMN12718690, study PRJNA576275) | sponge metagenome | isolation source: marine sponge | host: Mycale hentscheli | place: New Zealand: South Island, Marlborough, Capsize Point | collected 2014-11-01 | reverse complement strand
AAATATCCACTATGTTACAGGGAGACAGGAGAATAGTGACTCAACTGCCCACAGTTACCCTGCTGAACCCACAGCAGAACAATCCCACACTAATAACCCAATGTTCTCAGGCTACTAAGCGACAAATAGTATAATATTAGAAAACTGACAAAAGTAGTAACAGTAGTAGTAGTAGTACAAGTATAAGAAGCAGAGAGGATGCTCCACTCTACCCTTTTATAGGCAGAGCAGAGCAGGGCCCCTATGAGACAAACAAAGCAATGTCAACAAAGAGCAGGCTAGAGATGGAGAGTAATAGTGTAAGGGTGAATGAGATATAATAGCTGTTACTGAGAGCGAACACAAGAGGTACTAATTAGTAGTGTAAACAGTCACCCATGCAATGAGCAATTCCAGCCTCTGTTCAGGCATGGCCAGAACATCCTCCCCCACGAAAAGACGAACTAGATTCGGATGTGTCGAGTAGAGGAACTAGCTTGTGTACTGGTCTTCGGTAAACACCTTTTGAAGTCCTGATGTCGACAGCTCTGACCAGACCATCTTGTCCAGGAAATATTTCCTGCACAACAGCCAAGGGCCAGTTTCGTTGGAACATCTCTTGGTCCTTGAGTAGAACAAGTTGGCCAGGATATATGTTGTCAGAAGTTTTCGTCCACTTATTTCTCTTTTGTAAAAGTTGAAGATATTCCTTGGACCATCTATCCCAGAAGTCAGCTGATAGTTTCTGGCACAGGTTCCAGCGTTTGCTGGCGGTGATAACCATGTCAGTAGATGTTGGTGCAGGAAGAGCTTGCAGAGATCTGCCCACCAGGAAGTGAGCTGGGGTCAGCGCTTCCACTCCGTCATCAGGCATTGTATCCATAGGGCAAAGGGGACGAGAATTCATTGTAGCTTCAATTTCCACAAGGATAGTGATGGCTTCCTCCACTGACAGTATGTATGAACCAACAGTTTTCCGGAGATATGTTTTCACACTTTTCACAGCAGCTTCCCAGATGCCTCCAAAGTGGGGTGCACGTCCAGGGATGAATGACCAATCGACTCTCTTGGTATGGAAGAATTGAGTGAGGGTCTTTGATTCTGCTGTCAGTAGATCATAGAGCTTGGCTAGTTCTCTGTTAGCTCCTACGTAGTTTGAGCCGTTGTCAGAGACCATTTTCTCAGGACATCCTCTCCTGGCACAAAACCTCCTGAAAGCAGCCATGAAAGCTTCAGTTGAAAGCTCCATGACTAATTCAATGTGCACGGCATGAGTTGATAAGCAGATGAAAATACAAACGTATCCTTTCACATGTACGGGTTTCCTCGTGTGTCCTTTCTTTAGAGTGAGAGGTCCGGCAAAGTCTGTGCCGGTCTTAGAGAACGGGGGTGAAGGTTGAACTCTTTCCTTGGGAAGTTGACCCATCAGCTGTTTGGAGGTTCTGGCATACTCCTTCCTGCATGTAACACATCCGTGAGTAATAGCTCTCACCAGTCTCCTAGCCCCAGGTATGTAATGAGTGGAGCTCAAGAGTCCCATGAGAAGTGTTGGACCGGCATGGTGATTAGAGATGTGGAGGTGTCTGACTAGGAGGTGTGTGAGGTGAGACTTCTTGTTCAGAATGATTGGATGTTTCTGCTGAAAGTTAAGTCCAGATTTCTGCAGTCTTCCTCCAACTCTGAGGAGTCCATCCTTATCCAGGAATGGGTGTACAGTATGTAAAGAGCTTAATGCAGGTACTGGATGACCGGATGCAAGTAAATCCATATCCCTGTGGTAATATTGGTGTTGCTGCCTCTTCACCAGGAGCGTCTCAGCATGAGTGATTTCCTCCATGGTAAGTGTGGATGAGAACTGCCTTCGCTCCCTAGAGGTCCTGCAGTTGGCTATAAAATGATACATCCACGCATGAGCATGTACACACAAGGTGTAATTTGAGAAGCGAGTAAGGAGGCACTCAATGTGATTTGGTTCTTTCTCTATCACCAGTGCAAATGACTTCAGTTCTGGAAGAGCAGTTGAGAGTGTGTCAGTTCCAGTGAGAGATGGCCAATCAGTTGGTGGGGATCTCAGCCATTCCGGACCATTCCACCAAAGATGATGTTGAAGTAAGTCTCCTATAGAAGTCCCCCTGGAAGCAACATCCGCAGGGTTATGTTGTGAAGGCACATGTCTCCAATGTGAAGGAGAAAGAGCCTCTGTGATCTGGACAACTCTGTTTGCCACATATGTCTTTAGCTTCACTGGTGGTGTTCTAATCCATCCCAGAGTGATAGTTGAATCACTCCAGGCAAACACTGAAGATGATACAATGTTCAATTCACTTTGCACTGTCTGGAGTAGCTTAGAGAGTAGTACTGCTGCTGCCAGTTCCAGCTTTGGGATAGTCTGTGGCTTGATGGGAGCTACCTTGGACTTAGCGAGAACAATATGAACAGAAACTTGTGAATCACTGTACATAGCTCTCACATAAACCACAGCAGCTATGGATAACTGCGAAGCATCACAGAATCCGTGAAGCTGAAGCATCTGGATTGTCTTGTCTGCCAGGAAGTAACATCTAGACAACGAATGCTCTGTGATGAGTGGAAGTTCTTCCCTCCATAGTTTCCACGTGTTACAGAGATCTTGTGGTAGTGCTTCATCCCATTCAAGTCCCATCTGCCAGATCCTTTGCAGAAGGATCTTGAGTGAAATAGTGGCTGGAGTATACCATCCAAGCACGTCAAAAGTTCGAGCCACATCAGAAAGCACTTGTCGTTTGGTAGGAATGTCAGTCTTGCAGAGTTGGGGAGTGGCTACATGAAGCGTGTCAGTGGCAGTCCTCCAGTGTATTCCCAATGTCTTGTGGCATTCTGCAGGAGGCTGGATGACTTGGACTTCCTCTGTCTCCAGTAGATTTGGAGGAATAGAGTTCCTCAGGTCAGAGGAATTAGTTCTCCATTTCCTGAGTGTCATCCTGGCAAGTGAGAGAAGCTCTGTCAGTGAACTTCTCAAGTGAGATGCCTCTTCCACAGTCTCTGCGCCAGAGAGGAAGTCGTCAACATAGAAAGATGACAAGATAGCTTTAGAAGCTGCAGGATACTGCTCTTGATAGTCCTCAGCAAGCTGGCGCAGAACCTGGGTGGCTAAGAATGGTGAACAGTTCACTCCAAATGTCAACCTAACCATCCTCCACTGTTGCAGGTCTCCTGTGTTATTCTCCATGAGAAAACGGTGTAAGTCCTTGTCCTGAGGGTGTAATGCGACCTCTCTGAACATCTTTGAAATGTCAGCAGTGAGACCCACTTTGTGTAGACGAAATCTGAGGAGCACATTGATAAGTGGTGGATAGGAAATTGGCCCAGGAATCAGGATGTCATTGAGAGAGTGGCCAGTGGATGAAGCAGCAGAGGCATCGAAAACCACCCGGAGTTTGGTCGTGGTGCTGCTCTCCTTGAACACACCATGCATGGGAAGAAAGTAAACTTCTTCAGTGGGATGGTTCAATTCCGACAGAGGGACTAATTCAGCATGCCCAAGGCTCGCATACTCGAGGACAGCCTCTGAGAAGTCTTCCCATTTCCCCTTCCTCAGTAGTGAGTGCTTGTTAGACCGGTACCTCTGAACAGCTTGTCGGTAGGAGTCTCCCAGCTTTATGTCTGTGTCTCTCCTAGGGAGCTTCACTATGTATCGACCATCTTGTTGTCTACTGTGTGTAGACTTGAAGTGTTCCATTGCTCCTTGGTCTTCTGGAGTGAGGAGAGTAGATTTGGGAGGTTCCTCGGATTCCCAAAATGCCTTCAGGAGTGTGTCAGTAGTGGTAGGAGCAACATGGTAACACACATGAGTAGTGACTGCTTGTGTTGAATTGTTACAGCAACCACCGACTACCCAACCAAGAGTAGTGTTAATGGCATACAAGTCATTGATGTTGGACCTTACAACTCCATCCTTGAGGATGCTCTTGATGACATCCTGGCCAAGGAGTATATCAATTCCACCAGGAGTTTGGAAGTTAGGGTCGGAGAGTGTGATGGATTCAGTAAAAGAAGTGTCAACGTCCTTCAGGTTGGTTGTAGGTTTGTCCCCAACAATGGATCGAATTACAGCAGCTCTCATGGAGATGGGTTGTGTAGTTGGGTCATGTAGGGATTTGAGAGTGATGAGAGTTTCAGCTTTAATAGATCCTGCAGGGGTTGATCCGACACCAGAAAGATCAGTACTTGTTGGGGTAGTTTGGAGTTTGAGGGATTTGACTATCTTCTCTGTAATGAGAGAGATGGTAGAGCCAGTGTCTATTATGCCTCGTACCACACAAGATCGTCCTCCCTGCTCCACAAGAACTTTACAGACCCAGAGAATGGCTGTAGGTCTGGGCACTGGAAGTGCTAATGTAATTTCCGGCTGTGAGTTTGATGAGGTAGGTGAAGTGTTGGAACCACTAGAAGTGGTATGTTTGTTGCCTTCCACATGCAGCATTGAATGATGCTTCCCTGAGCAGGTTTTGCAAGTCTTCTTGCTGTGGCACTGCTTGGCTGTATGTCCTGGTCCAAGGCAATTGAAACAGTGATTGGTAGAGGACATATGCTTTCTTCGATCTGCAGCCTCCATCTCTTTAAACTTGTTGCAATAATAGAGGGCGTGTTCCTTCTCATTGCATAGGCCACAAGTAGGTGTAGAGTTGGCAACAAGTGCATAGTGAGGTTTGGGTTTGTCTCCTTTTGCAGTCATCTTAGAGGAAGAGTTTTTCCAAGTGTTGTTTGGTGGTGGCTTGAAGTGGGAAGGTTTGGAATCAACGGACTTGCTGGTCAGGATTCTGTTCCTAGTATCCATGAATTCCACCATCTTCTCGGCATGTGGTACCTTGTCTGCAGTCACCAAAAAGCGATACCATTCCTGGGAGAGCGTATTGTCCATCATGGCCTCAAAAAATGCTGTGACCAGTTGAGATGCAGAGCCATCACCGAACTTGTCAATGATGTTAAGGTATTTGGTTAGCAACTCTGAGCAGGTGGCGGTGCCCTTATCAGTGTCTCTAAACTCGGGGAGCTTCATCAGCTTCACAGCCATGTCAGTGAAGACTCTTCGGGGTTGGTCAAACCTGGTCTTGAGTCTTCCCTCCACAAACTCAAATGAATTACCATTTCGTAGAGCATCCTGAATCATGCTGACTGCTGCTGGCTCCTTGATACATTCCAGCAGGAAGGTCAGCTGCTCATCATTGGAGAGTCCCGGCATTTTGCCCAAGTAGTCCTTGAATCGTCTCCAAAAGGATCGCCAGTCAGACAGGTCTCCAGAGTAGATGGGCAAAGGTAGAGTTCTTGCTTTCACACCTTGTCTGATGGACGTAGCAGGATCTGCAGTAGTGCTAGCAGTGGCGGCAGTAGAAGGTGATGATGAGGAGGTAGGTGTGCCAGCACATTTGATATTATTGACTCTTATCCTCATAGTCTTGAGGAGGTCTTTGATTCTTGCAGATGATGCTAGCTTCCTGGGTCTGGTCAGTTCAATGTAAGTGTCAAGTTGTTTTTCAAGAGTGTGAACATCTCTGTCCACAGTGTGGCATAACTGATCACCCTTCAAGGATTCCCAATAGCTCAGAGACTCCTGGAGGTCTTCTTCAGCTGCATGGGCAGAAATTACAGATTTCAGGTGTTGTACACGATCCCTGGTGGTGTCCAGTACTAATAGAAACTCAGACTGGGAAATTTCAATTTCCTCTGAAGGCTCTGGAATGTCCTTATAGGCCTGGTCATAAGTGTCTTCAGCCTCAGTCAGCCTGGTCAGAAGTCTGTCTAAGGTTGACTCCTGAAGCATCTCAGGTCCCAAGGGTTCTTGTTTTTCCAGTTGAGTGATGACACGAGTGACCTTTCCCTTGGCTGATGCCATTATCTTTTTGTGATCCATGTTAGTAGACAGAGTAGGAGTGAAACAGTGATGATGAGTAAACTGGTAAACAGACAGTAGTCAGTCCAGCAGTAAATGAAGAATGTATGTGAGAGAGTAGAAATAGTTCGTAGACAGTACGTAATCCGGCTCGAAGGACCAATGTATAAAACGATGTAGCTCGCTCGGTAGAAATATCCACTATGTTACAGGGAGACAGGAGAATAGTGACTCAACTGCCCACAGTTACCCTGCTGAACCCACAGCAGAACAATCCCACACTAATAACCCAATGTTCTCAGGCTACTAAGCGACAAATAGTATAATATTAGAAAACTGACAAAAGTAGTAACAGTAGTAGTAGTAGTACAAGTATAAGAAGCAGAGAGGATGCTCCACTCTACCCTTTTATAGGCAGAGCAGAGCAGGGCCCCTATGAGACAAACAAAGCAATGTCAACAAAGAGCAGGCTAGAGATGGAGAGTAATAGTGTAAGGGTGAATGAGATATAATAGCTGTTAATGAGAGCGAACACAAGAGGTACTAATTAGTAGTGTAAACAGTCACCCATGCAATGAGCAATTCCAGCCTCTGTTCAGGCATGGCCAGAACACTACTCACTCTATTGTTTAAAACTTTTTTTTATTTGTTGAGAGCTACTTGCTCAGTCTTCTCTTCTGCATTCTGTCTTCTCTTCTGCATTCTGTCTTCCATTCTAACACAATATATCACAACTGATACAATTCTTCTCCTAAATAAATCTACTCACTTGTTCTGCCATTGGTTCCGGTTCCATGATAAAACAATACTGATAGCAGGTGACAAATCTAACAGCTAAGTAGCTACTGATCATGCGCACACTACACAAAACCGATGGTAGTCCGTGCCGAGAACATTTCTCCCGCCTTTTACTCTTGCGCAGCTATTTTTCTGAGTTGTATAAAAACCAGGTAAACTGAGCACCCACGTCATTGTTACCTGGATACGAGATTCCTAAAGCAAAGTATCGTCTCAGTGCTCTTCAAATTTATACTCAAGTTCTTAAAAATTTCAATGTCAAGTATTGAACTCAAGCCTTATAAATTTTAAATATTTTTATAGTCAAATTCTTATACTCAAGTGCTTCAAGTTTACACCTGCGTAAAGAAAGATTTTGAACTGCAGCAAGCTGCTGACAAATGTACACCATATTTGCTTTAGCTTTTAGTATTAACATTCTTCTTTAAATATGAAGGAGGAAATAAATGGTTTTAGCATGAACATAAATTTCATTTGACTAGAAAAAATTTTCAATCCTGAAGCACTTTTTGTATCACAAAATATATTATTAAACATTTTCACAAATAATAATAATAATGATCTTACATTTATTAAAATTTTCTAAAAAGGACCCAAAGTAAATATCAGTGCGTTTGAAAATGTGGGTCCCCTCTGAAATATTCGGAGGGGGGCAATCATCTGTCGAAGATGAGTACAGATGATTGTTCATATCTATCATATGTCACATCCAAAATTACCAACTTTTAAAAGACGTGAAATTGTGTGCAGCAATAGTAAATAACACATATGCAATACATTTTTTAGGAATACAGTCGAGTCTCCGACGAGAGGACACTTTCGTGCAGCAGCAATTGTCCTTTGTTCAGAGATTGTTCTCTGTTGGGAGTTTGATTTTATAATCCACTTTTTACCATTGACAGAGTAATAGAAACATCAGCAAACTTATAATTCAAATAAAGTTTAATGAAAACATTTTTGCGGATGATACAACTGCATATTCTTAGCAATACAATATTATTCATGAAAGTATTGATCAAGTGTAGTTTGTTTTGCTGTACTGTACGCTATCACAGCAATGCGATCAATAAAAGAACCAACAGACAATGCTTCACCAGTATGGCCTTTAAACTCAAAAAATTGGGAAACATTTTCCAAAACATTTATTTGTATGTTTTCAATTTTGGAACCACTATAGCTGCTTCATCACATTCATCTTCTTCCTCATCTACCTCCATTGCACTCTCAACTTCATTTCGGTTAGTTCTTTAAGAAAAGTTTCCTCCCAATTCTAATTGTCCATGTCAGCACAAATAGGGAGATTATCATCCCCAGTAATGAATTCGTGCAGTGCAACTCTCTGAGCCGGTTTGCTAAAAGTTTCTGGGCTCACTTCTTGCCATTGCTAGGGCGACCCAGCTAAGAGCAACCAAAACATTCACAGACTTAATCACATCAGTAGCACGGTCACAAGAGTCGATCTTTGATAAAACAAAAGTTATAAAGTGTTTACGATAATAAGCCTTAAAGGTCTGAATAATTCCAAGGTCCAGAGGTTGCAAACATGAGGTTGTGTTTGGTGGGAAAAAGATTATTTTAATATTTGAAAATGTTGACACTAACTCTTGAGGATGGCAACCAGCATTATCCATCAATAGTAGAATATTTCGATTAGACGTGATCAATCTTCGATTAAGTTTAGGCAGTAAGAATTTCTCCAGACATCCAGGCCTTTATTTGGGTGTAGTATGTGACAGGTAAAGAAGATTTATCAAAGCCACGCAAGCACCGCGGATTTTCTGATTTCCAGATGAAAACAGGTTTTTCTTTATGTCCTGAAGCAGACACAAAAAAAGCAATTGTAACCCTCTGCTTGGATTTCATTCCTCCCTTGCAACTACGACTTTTTGGGCAAATGATCAGATAGAGCATGAAAAAACAAACCTGTCTCGTCCATGTTCCAAATATCATTCTTTGAATAGCCCCGGACCCATTCTGGCAAACGATCTTTCCAGGAATCTATAGTTACCCCCTGGATCACCTGATTCACCACAAATCTTAAAATACTTAATGGAAAACCTTTTCTTCCATTTTTCCAGCCATCCCACTGATCCTTTAAAATTGGACTTCCCTAATGCTTCCGCAATCATCTTTCCTTTTTGAATTAGCTGTGGTCCCCCAACAGGAATATTCTTGGATGTTGCTAACTTAAACCATTCATAGAGAGCATCATTGACATCAGAATATTTAGATTTACGAGCCTTACTGTTGGAGTATACCCTGTCTCCAGAAGCATTAGAATGATATTCAGCTAAAATAGACTCTTTTTTCTTGAAATTTTTACTTATCTGTGTCTTACCGCATCCAAATACCATTTCAAGAGATTTTAGAGAAGTGCCAGGATTACTTCGAGAATATTTTATCAATTCCACCTTCTTCTCCAGGGAAAGATACACTCGCTTTTTGTGGGAAGCCATACTACCACCGTTCGGTTTGACAATTTAGGTATTCGGTAAAGGGTCTTGAAAGTGTGGTTGATCTTATTGAGCTGACTACTACCTTTCGGTACCCAAGAGTACTGTCCGCTGTCCGGATTTGAGAGATGGTCGCTCCTGGGAGTTTGTAAATGTACAGTAAGAATAGAATATTCAATCCGTGACTAGCGCTTTGTCCATTCCAGAGAGTACATCCGCTTCTCGGGATGTCCGCTATCGGAGATTCGACTGTAGTGTACAGTATCAACTGACAGATTGTCTACCTGGTTTATACAAAACTTTGAAGTGGTCGGTAACTTTGTATGTGTGTATGGTTATGGTATGCTGACACTGCCTGCAGGCATACGATTTACTGAAGTGTACTGTTGGAAAATCTGTAGTGTGCTTGAGAGGAAACTATGTAGTAAACATAGTGAGTTGTGCATGTGGTTTGTAGTTTGTTCCAGAATTTGAGTTTTAAAACAAGTACTGGCAAGCAGTGTGATGAGCTCAAAAAAAAGCGAAACAATCATTTCCCCCCCTAAAATTATCATACAGTGTACTCATTTTAAATTGCATTTTCTCTAAGTGGCATTATTTCATTTATTTTCCAGCTAGGCCAGCTCGCTCGCCATTTGCGCTATTCGAGCGCACCACTAGTTAACTAAATATATATATCGCGGATTCATTAACTAGTGATGCGCTCTAATAGCACAAAATAGCGAAGCGAGCGATGCATGTTCCCTGTAATTGCAGCTATTCCATGCATGTTTGGTGTGGCTAGGAACACTTAATGGCTTTTGAAAAAGAAAGATTCTTTACTTTGCTACCTGCTCCTCCTTGCCCTGTCTTTTTCATTTTTTATCTCTCTCCTTACTAATTTTTCTTCTGGAGTTTCTAACGCCCTCAAAGCTCTTGACCGAGCGTTTCTAATGTTTTGTACGTCTCTCTTTGCAGAATTTGTTTCACTGGGCATCGCTACTTCGTACGACGGGTAAACAAAACAAAATGTTGCTAAGAAGGTTACCCGGCCCGCGCAAGCGCGTAGGAGAAAATGTGCACACGTACGCCCATGCAAGAACAAAAACAATTCCTAGACCTAACAAAACAACAACAACTAGTGGTGTGCTTGAGCACAAATGGCGAGCGAGCCTGATAGTTAGGTAACATAAAATGTTACTATTTTTAGCTTACTTCATGCAAACACTATAATAGCAGTTATGACATTTGATTTCAGCAAATAAATACAAAATCACTCTCTTACCTGATTAATGATAACTTTTGTAGTATCAAACATATGCCATTCTGATAATCTCAATCACCAGTAACTCTTGAACAAGCTCTCAGCTACGATAAAAAATAAACCAGTGTTATTATTTGTAATTTTAGCCAACAAATATGGAATTACTACTTACATCATTCTTGAGTATTGATAACTTCTGTAGTATCAAATTGAAGTTACTTTGACCATCGGAATTACCTTGAATTCTTGACAAACAAGCTCTCACCTACAAAAACAAAAGACAATCAATTTTAGCACACAAATACACAATTACTTTCTTACCTCATTTTCTTGAGCAGTGGTAACTTTTGTAGTACCAAATTTGAGCCAATCTGACTATTTGAATTTACCAGTCACTGTTGACAAGCTCTTAGCTACAAAAAAGAAAGGCCAGAGTTAATTTTGCATATTTAGCTAACAAATATGGAATTACGTACTTACCTCAGCTTCCCTCGAGAAGTAGTAGCTTCCTTAGCATTAATACTACGGCATTCTGACTACCAACAGCTCTTGACAACCAACAACCGGCACTCCGTATCCCCCCCCATAAAACGGCGAAGTTTTGAAATTAAGTCTGGAAAAGGGTCTTCAATGCCATAGTAACCGGTCGAATCAACTTTTTGTTTCTTGAAAAGCAAGCATTTTCGAAGGAATTTTCTCACACTTTGGAGCTTAAGTATAAAGTAAGGCTTGCTTAATCCTGTAGTTTCAAAATAAACTGGGGTCAAGCCTAAAAAGCCGTGTTTTTTGGAGAAAAGAGTTCCCTGCGCGCGCGTCCCACATACATATATACATATAACATATACCCGATTTTGCATTATCCACCCCTAATACTGTCTCGCTCGCTACGCTCGCTCGCCAATAATATACCCGATTTTACATTATCCACCTCTAATACTGTCTCGCTCGCTACGCTCGCTCACCAATAAAATAAAAATAAAAAAATATATATATATACCGCAGACTCATTAGAGAGTCAGCTCCGCTCGCTTCTGCTGAATAAATATAACTAGTGGTGCGCTCGAATAGCGCAAATTGCGAGCGAGCTGGCCTAGCTGAAAAAATAATGCCACTTAGAGAAAATGCAATTTAAAATGAGTACACTGTATGATAATTCTAGGGGGGGAAAATGATTGTTTCGCTCTTTTTTGAGCTCATCAGCATACCATAATCATACACACATACAAAGTTACCAACCATTTCAAAGTTTTGTATAAACCAGATAGACAATCTGTCAGTTGATACTGTACACTATTCCAAGAATGTATTGCATATGTGTTATTTACTATTGCTGCACACAATTTCACGTCTTTTAAAAGTTGGTAATTTTGGATGTGACATATGATAGATATGGACAATCATCTGTACTCATCTTCGACAGATGATTGCCCCCCTCCGAATATTTCAGAGGGGACCATAGTAGTCACATTTTCAAATGCACTGATATTTACTTTGGGTCCTTTTTAGAAAATTTTAATAAATGTAAGATCATTATTATTATTATTTGTGAAAATGTTTAATAATATATTTTGTGATACAAAAAATGCTTCAGAAAGAAGAAAGTTAATACTAAAAGTTAAAGCAAATAAGGTGTACATTTGTCAGCAGCTTGCTGCAGTTAAAAATCTTTCTTTACGCAGGTGTAAACTTGAAGCACTTGAGTATAAGAATTTGACTATAAAAATATTTAAAATTTTAAGACTTGAGTTCAATACTTGACATTGAAGTTTTTAAGAACTTGAGTATAAATTTGATGAGCATAAAATATGACGTTTAGTTGAATATAGTTGATGAAAAATAACTTAGGACCTCCAGCTTAAAATACCCAGTTATTTATACTGGCACACAAGCTAGGTTCTAAATGGACAAATAATTTGAGGACTGTTTGGATGGCGAACTGTACCGAAATGTGTGGACATAGACGACACTTTGTGATTACTGGGACTCCCTGCCACCCAGTTAGTGAGCTCAGGAAACACCGGAAATCCCAGCAAAAAATGCATTCCTGGAGGTCGTCTTTGCAGAGGCACACAAAGAGCTCAGTGCTCCACATTATTACAGCCCACACATTGTGAGATCAGTACATGAGTCCAAGAATGCTAATTGTGGTGTCTCCTAATAAAGTCAACTCAAACTACTACCATAAAGACAATTCCCGCTTTACAGCAAGAAAGACAACAATTACAAAGCTTGTGCGCTATGCATTTGATGTGACCACTATTAAATTTTTGCCAAATTTAACCAATTACTGCACTGAATTGACCACATCATAGTGGTTAACAGCATGGTGCACATACATAGCCATTTGATGTGTATCTGTATGACTGAAATTGAATGTACCATGCACCATACCTGGGATATATAGATTCCAACCACTCACGGTATCATAACTGTATATTGGGGTATCCAATTTGCTACGATGGTGCAGATCAATCACCACCAAGTTTACCAGTAGCAGTGACAGTAAAGTTTGATTTCTACACTGGTCCTACTCTGGCAGATGGCACTGTTCCAATAGTTCCACTACGCCGCACATGGTTGTCCTCTACCTACCCATGCTCGAGACTCCAGCTTCCCCTAAAATTGGCCTGGGAAGTTACAATTCACAAGTCCTAAGGTATGACATTAGACAAAGTTGTCATTGATGTGGGGAAAAAAGAATTCTCGGCTGGACTGACTTTTGTGGCATGCTCACGTGTGCGGCATGTAAAAGATCTGCTTTTCAATCCTCTGTTCGCTTTTCAACGTGTAGCACATCTAGCCAGCAGCAGACGTCATAAGGAAAGACTCAATGAAGACCTCAGATTAGAGAAACTCAGCAATAGTTTAGGCTCACAAACAACACTGTCAGTCAAGTCTGAGTCGTGCACAGATCACAGAATTAGCGAGGAGGCAGAAGAAGCAGAAACAGCAACAAATGTGCCCCATATTCCAATTCCATCATCAGGGGAAGCACATGATGCCTGCTGTAATGGAGACTGCAAAAATGTTATCGCTAATGAACCACCTCTTCCGGTCGAAAGAAAAAAGAGTCTCACTGATGATGTTGTTGTCACTAGCGTTGACACCCATACTCACCAATTCCACTATAACCCTGTCAATGAAGAGTGGCAGCGTGCACAATGTGAAAGGCTTGGATTGCAGTACTGTGGACCAAATGGAGTCACTCCTGGTGGTTCTAATGTCCCATTAACACGTCCGACCAATTTCAAGAGGATAGTTGGCGATGGAAATTGCCTATTTCGATCTTTTCTTTGATTCTTACAGGATCGGAAGAGCAGCACTTAGCTATACGAGGTGCTATCGTACAGCACATGAGAACAATTGGGGATGCAATATGGCCACATCAGATTGCTCCTCTTCTGAGACAGATTCAAAATCTTGGAGAAGTGCACCTTGTTGGCTCAGTTTATACAGATGCAGAATGGGAGCTGGGAATTGAGCAGTATATTGCAGCAACCAGGATGAATCAAAACAGGGCATGGGGATCGGAGGTTGAAGTCATGGCATTGGCACACCTTCTGGCACAACTGTACCAAGTGCTCCATTAACCAGTCCAACTTGAACCCACAGATTAGCAGTCAGCATTACACGTGCCTTGCATGCTAAAAAAATAACTGGTTCCAATCCACCAGCATCACTTGCAGGAATTCTGCTAGCTCTAGGACCAGAATGGATGGCTTCAATTCTTGCTACTGGCTGAGAATTTGTTCGCAATTTTTCAACATTGTACTCAGCCACTGCTGCAGCAGTTGGAAAAAGATGTAGAGCTTCCTGAAATGTGCTGGCATTTCCTACTGCAGCTGGAGTCTGTTTCATCAGAATTTTCCAGTCATCCAAAGTAATTTCACCATTTCTGAGACGCATGAGTAACTCTTTAAAGTCTAGGCTTTCTTGCCTGAGTACTTGTTTCAAAACAATACCACAATCAAAGAGACGATAATTAGCACTGCCAAGTTCAGACAGTTCAGATTTTGTTGCTGTAGTGTACAGTGGCAAGTCCATCACTGGTGGTAGTTGACCCCAGTCTCCAGTCAGTAGACAGGAACATCCACCCAGTACCTCATGAGATCTATATTTTTTTCATTAAAAAAACAACATGAAACACAGTTGAGTTACGAGTAACAATAAACAGATACCTTTGAGGGAATACCTGGCGAAGTCTTCTGTCTACCTGACCAAATAGTTTTCGGCCAACCATTGACATTTCATCAATTATCAAGTACCTAATGCCACAAAGTGATCCTTGAAGAGCACTGAGACGCTGTCCCTCCAAGTCCTTAAAGTCTCCAGTGACAGGAATGCTGAGAAGCGAATGAAGCGTATAGCCATCTACATTGTAAGCTGCCACTCCAGTTGGAGCTGTCACACGAAGGCAATCGCCCAACAATTTCTTCAAGCACTTTATCAAATATGACTTTCCAGTTCCTGCTGTGCCAGAGATGATCATCCTTAGAGGTGAACCACACAGTTTGCCATGGTAGTGATTGAATACTATTTGGTAAGCTTCACTCTGCTTTCCTTTCAAATTTTGTGCTTCAGCCTCAGTTTCATATGCAGAGTAGACAAAATGCTGTTTGTGCTGTGCAATAAAGGAAGGCATTTCCTGCAAGTTGTCATACTTTTTTCCAGCAGCAGACCAGTCGACTTCACAAGTAGAAGCAACTTGCTCAAATTCTGTGTGATGATAACAGAGCTGCATCCAATCCAATACAGTGTTCTTGTTTTGATCATCATTGTCATCGTTATCCCATGCCTGCAAAAAGAATACATAAAAAAGAATAAAAAATGAATTGTTTGAAAATATAAATAATAGTCACCTCTTCATCAACAGTCTGTTGATCTTCTGCCTGTGCCAATTCTAGCCTATGAATATCATCAGCAAGAGATTTTGGCACATTACCAGACTGAAGAAAAGTAGCATAAGCAGCTGCATATGTGTCACATCCTCCAGGTAGCTCATCCAGTTGAACAAAAGGCTTGTGAAGCATGAGTTTCTGCTTTGAATATTGCTCATATTGTGGTCCTTGTGGATCTGGTGAGCAATAAGGATGTGGTATCACTATTACATCTTTGTTCCTTGGCACCAGTGCACTGCCAATTTTCTTGGGGATTCTGTACTTCTGAACAAATTTCAGCAGGGACACTTCTCTAAACTCTGGGACATCAGGACGAGCACAATAGTGGTCCAGTTGGGAGTCCACAGTCACAGATTTGTCTTCTTCAAATGTTTCGGTCACCTGTCGAGAACCATCAAGACTAAGAACAACGAAATCTCGAGAAGCTCTAAACAAGGGCAGCATCAAAAGAAGATGACATGTCTCCTGTGCAGAAAAATCTCTCTCTCCAATAGTGCTTGTTAATAGCTTTTGCACTACTTTGAGTGGTGTGGCATCCTCTTTGATGCTTTTCATGATTGTACTGTATACTTCTTGCAGACCTTTTGAACGAGGCTCAGATTTGGTAGCATATTTTGCCACATACTTGATGACTTTGTTTCTGGACACAATGTACTGCATATCAACATTGGCTCTCCAAGCTGACAATTGTACTGGGTTGTAGGCATTCAACAAATTGTCATTTCTGGAAGTCAGCACTACAGGTTCACCTTCTTGTGTGGTGATAGTAGTCACTTGCTGTAATGGTTTGGGGTAGCCGAACCTGCACTCCTGCTTGCCTCTCTTACGCTTCAAGCAATATGATGTTGAGCATCTTGTGTGCCGTTGGCAAGTAGCAACTAAATCAACCAGGTCCATTTCCAAGTTATTTATGCCTTGGTATTGTTGGTTGCACACATGCGGTTTAATCTTAGGTAAGGGAATAGAATTGATTATGTTGTTCCCATCAGCAGGAATTCCTGGGTTCATTGTACTAACCAGGCCATCAACATATGCAGTAATCCTCTCAGCAGCATCCAACAATTCAGCACTGTCATCAGATGACAATAGTTTCTCAATGTCTGGTGCATTGTGCAGCCAAGCTACACCATGTACATGAGGAGATCCCCTGTGCTGCCACTCGAATCTGAACCAGTAATCTGTGGCTCCAAGAACATCCACATAAAATGTTTTCATGAACTTGCTAATTCGTTCATAGAAGAACCAATCAGCAATGGCCGGGTTGTTATTGACTGCAGAGCTGCGGCTGGAACTTTCATCTGGATTTTCAGCAATCAAACGAGCCAGCTCAGGCCACTGATTGTCAGCGGCACTATGAGTGAAAAATACAGTGGGCATACCGAGACAGTCAATCATGGAAATGAGCCTACTCGCTGCTTGAACCAAAATTGTTTAGTTCCACGTAAGCTGGTGGCATAATGTAGTACTCGCTTGCTGAGCTCTTTCCCTCCACTACTGATCATTTCCTTCAAGTCTTCCAAAGACAGACGTGCATCATTTGGGTGTTGCTTTATGTAATTCTTACCAGTTTGGAGGGCACGCCATCTCATTTCGGTGTTGAGAGCAAAATATCGAAAACGAGGATGTTTGGCAAACCTGCCATCTTCATAACGCATCAAATGCTTGAAGTAATTCCCTACCGTTACAGTACGCTGTCTTGGAGCCAAAAATTCACCATTACCAGTGGGAAACAATGTAGGGAAGGCACAGGAGATGTATCCTTCGGTGACAAACTCGTTTATTGGAGTGTCCCCTCGAGACGGCCATGGAATTATATTGTCTGGATGCGGTTTTTGTCGCTCATTTATGGACTTCTTGACAGTCTCTTCTTCTGTGCCCTTTTGCACAGTAATTGGAACAAAGGATCCCAATTCTTGATTACTTTCATCATTTTCCTCTTGTTGCTGGCTTTTGTCTTCAATTTTGATGGATGCATCTTCAATAGTGGTAATATTGGAAAGATTTCCATCAATAGGGAGCTGCTTAACTTCTTCCATATCAATTGTCACATCACGATAATACTTGTTGTGCTATTTTAGCCACAGGAGAGCATGTAGGACAACTGAGCGTCTCACTCTAAAGTCCTTGTGAGTATTATCTGAGCCATGTTTCCTCACGATCAACACATCAAGACTTTTTGTGTTTCTTGGAAGGCTGGACGCAAAAGAAGTGACATCCTGTGGCAGGTTGATTACATGGCCTTTGTATCCATACTGACCATGGGGTAGTTGATAGATGGACATTAGTGGCATAACAGTCGAGATCAACATTTCCTCTGCTTGTGACAACCCCTTAATTTTGAATATAAATATAAACATATAAACATTATTTTATGGTACTCAGTTATATATCAATAGATCAATATAATAATATATTTAATAATTATGCTTCACAGCTTATTAGAATGCTTTTATTGCTTTAATGTAATTTAAATTTACTCAGATACAGTTACATGGATGGAATAACTATAAAATGTGTATAATGTGAGGATGCATTTATATTATGCAATGTTTATTATTAAAGTGATTTCAACGGGTTAGTTCTGTAATACAATAGAAAATTCAAATTTATGTCACAAACCTGTAATTCATTGGGCACTGCTCCAGGATTCATATTGTTTTCAGAGGAATAAAGTTTTGGGTTTGCTTTGTCTCGATAACATCGTATACATGTAGTTGACAGTGATGCCATTTTAGTGTCAGGAAATTTTTCTGAGCATACAATACATATTGTTGACTCGATTGAAGACATTTCGTGATGAAATTTGTCCATCTTCTCTTTCACAACTTTATCTTTAAGAATGGCTTGATGAATTAGAGGAGCAGTTTCATTATTATGTAAATGTTCAGCATTGATAACTTTTAATACTGCATCTTGAGCAAATTGTCGTTTATAGACACTCATGTTTTGAAGTCTAGCAGATTTTTGTTCTGGAGTTTCATTGGCCAAAGCATTTTCTTTATAAGCACATTGACGCTTCAGTCGAACAGCTCGTTCATCTGGAGTTTCATTGGCCAAAGCATTTTCTTTATAAGCACATTGACGCTTCAGTCAAACAGCCCGTTCATCTGATGTTTCTTTAGCCAGTCTTTTTTCCTGCAAATTGTTCTGATGTTTCAGTCGAGCAGCCCGTTCATCTGATGTTTCTTTAGCCAGTTTTTTTTCCTGCAAATTGTTCTGATGTTTCAGTCGAGCAGCCCGTTCATCTGATGTTTCTTTAGCCATTTTTTTTTCCTGCAAATTGTTCTGATGTTTCAGTCGAGCAGCCCGTTTGTGTACAGTTTCGTTTGCTATTTTTTCTTCCTGAAGAGTGCTTTGATACTCTAGTCTAGCAGCTTTCTCTTCTTGTGTTTCCTTGGCTAAGCGTTCATCTTTAAGAACACTCAGGCGTTCCAGCCGAGCAGCCCTGTCATCTCCGGTTTCATTGGCTAAATGTTCTTTATGCAAGATCCTCATATTTTGTAGCCTAGCAGATCGATTCTCTTGGCTCTCAACTGCTAGTCTATGTTTTTGCTGAATTCTCATTTCATTTAATCTAGCAGCTCTTCTATCAAGGGATTCTTGTGCTAATTTGCTCCTCTTATGCTCTAATCTAACTTCTTTGTGCACTTCGGATTCATTTGTTTCATCAATTTTTCTGTTTTTTCGTCTTTGCTCAGTTTCTAGAGGACTTTCTGCTTTGCGTTTAGCCCTGTCCTTTTCATTTCTTTTTTTAAGGCGGGCTTGCCTTTCTTGTTCGGTTTCAGCCCTCCTCAGTTCTTGTGCCCTCTGGGTTTTTTTGTCAAGGCGAGCCCGTTTTTCATTCGCACTTTCCTTTTTCAGGTTGGGATTATCGAGCTCCATTAGTTATAAAGCACAAAACCTTGACAAGTAAAAGAAAATAAGAATAAAATAAATGAAACAGTCACACGAAGTATAGAACTTAGCCTTAGTTCGCCTAATCCACACCGCAATTGCTTTCGGAATCTCGTATCCAGGTAGCAATAACGCGGGTGCTCAGTTTACTTGGTTTTTATACAACTAACTCAGAAAAGCTGCGCAGTAACGTGCAAGAGTAAAAGGCGGGATAAATGTTCTCGGCGAGACTACCATCGGTTTTGTGTAGTTTGCGCATGATCAGTAGCTACTTAGCGGTTAGATTTGTCACCTGCTTTAATAATGGAACCAGAGCCTATGGCAGAACAAGTGAGTAGATTATTTAGGAGAAGAATTGTATCAGTTGTGATATAATTGTGTTAGAATGGAAGACAAAAGGAAGAGAAGACTGAGCCCCCAGTGGCTCAGGAAATAAAAAAAGTTTTAAACAATAAAGTGAGTAGATATATAGTATTAAAATTCTCATAATTTACTTCATTTTAATACAGAAAAAAAGAAGAAGAAAAAGAAATAGGTAAGTCATTATGGTTTAACCTGTAGCTATTATGATATGATGCACTTTTTTTGTAGACAGCAATACCACCACCAGAAGTCGAAATACATTATTGTATTTAAATAACTTATCTTAAACACTTAGCTATAAATATATATTTAAATAACTTATCTATCTTAACCACTTATATTTAAATAACTTATCTATCTTAACCAATATATTTTATTAACCACTTATAAACATATATAATATATGCTTTAAAATGTGTAATCTTTGTATTATCATGAAGAGTTATGTGATGGCTATCTAGCTAGCTCAAAACTCAGAAGTTTGTGGTTATGGGCATAGCGCCCTCCATGGTTTTAAAAGTGGCCATACCTTGAACAAGTCTACAATGGTTATCTTCAATATAGGACCAAATGTAAATTTGCCATTTGAATGCTATCAGTTAGAAAATAGACTCAATAAGTACACAAGACGTAACTGTGTAGGCAAAAAATCAGATAGGTCAGAGACAAAACCTGTCAATAGAGGTAAAGATTGTTCATCAGCTAAGCAGTCCTTGTAACACATACACTTGTTCACTTGATGTACCAACACAAGACTTACTTTCTTCAGTGATTTGGCTATTGGACAATGAATTTTCAGGTCAGACCAAAACTGTTGAGTAGGGTTAACTATGACAAATAGCGCATTAACCAAGATAACTCACACCAGCCAGAAAATTAATTAGTATCTTCTCCTATGTATGACTTAAGATTAGGCTAGAAATCAGACACAACTTAAACGTGTAAAATGGAGTGGACAATGAATTTTCCAGTAAATGCTGTTGTACACCTACACAAGACTTACCTTCGTGGTTAGTCTAGTGGACAATGCATTTTCAAGTAAATACTGTTGCATATGGCTTATAACCATGCCAAAGAGCGCATTGACTTACCACAGCCACTAACTCAAATAGAAATGGAAGTCATGTAAGTTTTCACGTTTTAACTGCACCAGTAAAAGAATTCAAAAAGGTAAACAATTCAATTTCTAGGGTGATACGGGTACTGATCGATAAACAGAGGATTCTGTTTAGTGAAGTTTGGGACGGGATTGACAACCGAACTAACACAAAAACGCGAGGGTCAAAGTACAAAAATGCCTTGCGTACGTCCATACATATATACAAATAAACTAGTGGTGTGCTTGAGCACAAATGGCGAGCGAGCCTGATAGTTAGGTAACATAAAATGTTACTATGTTTTAGCTTACTTCATGCCAACACTTAATAGCAGTTATGACATTTGATTTCAGCAAACAAATACAAAATCACTGTCTTACTTTATTAATGGTAACTTTTGTAGTATCAAACATCTGCCATTCTGATAATCTCAATCACCAGTAACTCTTGAACAAGCTCTCAGCTACGATAAAAAATAAAACAGTGTTATTATTTGTAATTTTAGCCAACAAATATGGAATTACTACTTACATCATTCTTGAGTATTGATAACTTCTGTAGTATCAAATTGAAGTTACTTTGACCATCGGAATTACCTTGAATTCTTGACAACAAGCTCTCACCTACAAAAACAAAAGACAATCAATTTTAGCACACAAATACACAATTACTTTCTTACCTCATTTTCTTGAGCAGTGGTAACTTTTGTAGTACCAAATTGACCATTTGAATTTACCAGTCACTGTTGACTAGCTCTTAGCTACAAAAAAGAAAGGCCAGAGTTAATTTTGCATATTTAGCTAACAAATATGGAATTGCGTACTTATCTCAGCTTCCCTCGAGAAGTAGTAGCTTCCATAGCATACTACGGCATTAATACTACGGCATTCTGACTACCAACGGCTCTTGACAACCAACAACCGGCACTCCGTATCCCCCCATAAAACGGCGAAGTTTTGAAATTAAGTCTGGAAAAGGGTCTTCAATGCCATAGTAACCTGTCGAATCAACTTTTTGTGTCTTGAAAACAAGCGTTTTAGCAGGAATTTTCTCATACTTTGGAGCTTAAGTATAAAGTAAGGTTTGCTTAATGCTGTAGTTTCAGAATAAACTGGAGTCAAGCCTAAATAGCCGTGTTTTTAGGAGAAAAAAGTTCCCTGCGCGCGCGTTTAAAGAGCATACGTACCATCCATACTTACATACATATAACATATACCCGATTTTGCATTATCCACCCCTAATACTGTCTCGCTCGCTCGCCAATAAAGTCGAGTTTTTACATTACTTTGAGGTAAAGGAGTTTCAATGTCATAGTAACCGCTCCCGCAACAGTTTGAATTGAAAAATAAGCAACAAAATCAAATCACGTTATTTAAAATTTTCTTTGTGATATTCTTAATAGTAGTTGTAACGCACAATACTTTCACACAACTGAACATACCTACGCAAGACTTACCTTCGTGGTTCGTCTAGTGGACAATGCATTTTTCAGTAAATACTGTTGAGTAGGGCATATAACTGTGACAAATAGCGCATTAACTTACCACCGCCACTAATTCGAATAGAAATGGAGCTCCCATAAGATTTTGAGCTTTAACTGCACCCGCAAAACAATTCAAAGCCGTAAACAATTCAATTTCTAAGGTGATACGGGTAATGGTCGCTAAACCGGAGGATTCTGTTTAGTAAAGTTTGGGACGAGGTCGAACGCGGAGCGAACACAAAAATACGGAGGGTCAAAGTACAAAATGACATACGTACGTCCATATATATAAACAAATAAACAAACATCCCGGATTTTAGATTGTGTTACCCCTGTAAGTGTCTCGCTCGCTACGCTCGCTTGCCAATAACACTAGTGATGTGCTTGAGCACAAATGGCGAGCGAGCCTAAAGACTATACTATTTTTATATGAATAATTTTGACTTCCAACACTGAAGCTACTGAAAATAAGGTCCAGTTTTTAAATTAGGCATACACTGTAAAGGGATTTCAGTACCATAGTAACAACTCGCTGCAGCTGTTTGAATTGAAGGAAAACAACAACAACAAAACAATACACGCTATTTAAACGTTTTCTTTGTGATATTCTTTAGCTAAATAGTGGCTGTAAAGCACAATGCTTTGACACAACTGGACACACCTATACAAGACTTACCTTAGGGGTTAGTCTAGTGGACAATGCATTTTCAAGTAAATACTGTTGCTTACGGCTTATAACCATGCCAAAGAGCGCATTGACTTACCACTGCCACTAACTCGAATAGAAATGGAAGTCCCGTAAGTTTTCACGTTTTAACTGCACCCGTAAAATAATTCAAAACAGTGAACAATTCACTTTCTAGGGTGATACGGGTACTTATCGATAAACGGAGGATTCTGTTTAGTGCAATTTGGGACGGGGTCGACAACCAAACTAACACAAAAACGCGAGGGTCAAAGTACAAAATGACATACGTACGTCCATACATATATCTAAACTAGTGGTGTGCTTGAGCACAAAAGTGGCGAGCGAGCCTGATAGTTAGGTAACATAAAATGTTACTATGTTTTAGCTTACTTCATGCAAACACTATAATAGCAGTTATGAATTTGATTTCAGCAAACAAATACAAAATCACTCTCTTACCTTATTAATGGTAACTTTTGTAGTATCAAACATCTGCCATTCTGATAATCTCAATCACCATTGACTCTTGAACAAGCTCTCAGCTACGATAAAAAATAACCAGTGTTATTATTTGTAATTTTAGCCAACAATAATATGGAATTACTACTTACATCATTCTTGAGTATTGATAACTTCTGTAGTATCAAATTGAAGTTACTTTGACCATCTGAATTACCTTGAACTTGACAACAAGCTCTCACCTACAAAAACAAAAGACAATCAATTTTATCACACAAATACAAAATTACTTTCTTACCTCATTTTCTTGAGCAGTGGTAACTTTTGTAGTATCAAATTTGAGCCAATCTGACTATTTGAATTTACCAGTCACTGTTGACTAGCTCTTAGCTACAAAAAAGAAAGGCCAGAGTTAATTTTGCGTATTAATTTAGCTAACAAATATGGAATTGCGTACTTATCTCAGCTTCCCTCGAGAAGTAGTAGCTTCCATAGCATTAATACTACGGCATTTTGACTACCAACGGCTCTTGACAACCAACAACTGGCACTCAGTATCCCCCCATAAAACGGCGAAGTTTTGAAATTAAGTCTGGAAAAGGGTCTTCAATGCCATAGTAACCTGTCGAATCAACTTTTTGTGTCTTGAAAACAAGCGTTTTAGCAGGAATTTTCTCATACTTTGGAGCTTAAGTATAAAGTAAGGTTTGCTTAATGCTGTAGTTTCAGAATAAACTGGAGTCAAGCCTAAATAGTCGTGTTTTTAAGAGAAAAAAGTTCCTCGCGCGTGCGTTAAAAGAGCATACGTACCATCCATACATACATACATATATAACATATACCCGATTTTGCATTATCCACCCCTAATACTGTCTCGCTCGCTTCGCTCGCTCGCCAATAAATAAACAAACATCCCCGATTTTCAATTGTGTTACCCCTGTAAGTGTCTCGCTCGCTACGCTCGCTCGCCAATAATACCCGATTTTGCATTATCCACCCCTAATACTGTCTCGCTCGCTTCGCTCGCTCGCCAATAAACTAACATCCCCGATTTTCGATTGTGTTACCCCTGTAAGTGTCTAGCTCGCTACGCTCGCTCGCCAATAATATCGGGGACTCATTAATAAGTCAGCTCTGCTCGCTTCGCTGAATAACAATAATTCAGCGAAGCGAGCGTAGCTGACTTATTAATGAGTCCCCGATAATTAAAATGTTCAAATTTTTTTAATTTTAATAGTTAATTGTAATTTTAAAAATACTGTGGAAATACACTTTTATAATAAAAGTTAGAATGTGCGGGTATGGTATATAAAGTAAAGTAATACAATGAGTGTTTTCAAAATCCAAGTCCCTGTAGTGTTGACAGACTTCATTCCACAATTCTATTACACAAACAATACAATAATTCAAATGCTACAATAATAACAATACACTTACTGGAGCTGTCGCTGTATTTTATCTGCTAAATGATTACATTCGTCTGTTTGGAACAGTACAGCAACAAACTCCTTGAGGGCAGTAGGTCTAGTTGATAAGACAGTACGAATGCTACTCAGAAGGTTCCTTGTCTTCTCTACATCAATCCAGTTCTGACGTTGACAGAGCTGGTCATACATGTCAGGAGATATTAGGCCAATACTGTAGCAGTGATCAGCTACTGTCATAACACAAGGCTTCACAGAGAGGACCAAGTCAGGATAAACACTCAGAAATATACTCAAGCCATTGCCACCTAACGATAAAGTATTTGTAATGATACCAAATAAAAACAATGACTTGACTTACTTTCAGAGACCTCTACCACAGGATCTTTCTTCTCTACCACAGAATCTTTCTTCTCTACTACAGGATCTTTCTTCTCATATTTCTAAAACCAAATAAAAGAATTGTTAGTTATTGCAAGTTACAATACATAAGTCTATTTCTACATACCTGTCCATACCAAATGAGGTGTCTATTCTGGAGTGCAATTCCTTGGGAACTGTTGACAGATGTCATGGCTGAAGGAATGGAGTCTACTTCATGAACTATCCCAAGATGATTCTCTCCTTCATGTGAACGACAGTCAAAGGCAAACTGGTAGTCCATGGAGCTGTTGTAGTTCATTCTGGAACTAGCCTTCTTTAGAGTGTCTTCTATTTCTTGTTTTAGAGCAGCACATTCATGGTGAATGGAGTCTTGGAAAGTAGGATCACACGAAACTACGACTTCAAAATATTTACATCGAGATATAAATGTTACACGAATTTGTTTAGATCCGTACATAAAGTGCACCATGTTTTTCTTGACTCCTTCTCCAATGAAAGTGAAGGACTTGTTGGATACAAGACATGCCATTGCAGCAGGAAAGATTCCCATAGGAGTAAACCCACTACTGAAGTATATCAAGAGAGGTTCCACGAAACATGATCTGCAGGATTCTTTGTGGAACAGGTTAAGTTCCTTTGCACTAGTGTTTTCTAACACGCAAGGCATGATGTATTCTTTCTCTTCTTCTAAGACTGAGTTAGTATCAGAAGATTTGACTGACGCAATCTCAGCTATGAAGTGAAGATATGCAAGCAAAGCTACCAGTTGCTCTGGTGGAATCAGATCTCCAGAAATGTCAGCTGTAGCTATTTTCAATTCTGTCACAGAAAATCGACCTGTCTTCCTGAATCTCTCGGAAGTGGCCTGACCTACGCTATCAAAGCTCATGGCTTTGAGAATGACACCAGTGATACTGTCATACACTACTTGGATGTCTATGATGACCATGTCTTCCAAACCAGGCACACTGGGGAAGTACATCAGAACACCGGCATGGTGGTGAAGAAACCACAGAGCTGCTTTGGTCTCGTAGGGTGTCATATTGAAGGCATGGGACAAGGCCAAGCAGGTCTCCAGGCTGGCTGTCCTCACTTCTCTCATGCGAAGACACAAGCTGAACAGAAGCCACACAGCTGGAATTTTCAACTTTTTAAAGTGTCTCTCCATGGCATTTTCCAATAGCTGATGCAAGAGATTGATCTCTTCTACTCCGCCTCCCATGTTGTCTAAAGAAACAACAAGCTTGTCTTTTGAGCAGAACTGAACTATGCCTTCTTTGTAGGAGTCAGTGTCTCGAATCACTTTTTGAAGCTGTGAGTCGACTGTAGCGATGACTTCCTCAGAAACCATGTCTTTGTGAGTGCCCACTATGTACACTACTGACTTGGAGGACTCCAGTATCTCACCAATGGCTGAGTTGTCTGCTCCTGGTAGAGGTTGAAGATGGGTGGAGGAACTGAGACAAGATATACTGGCCAGAGTACGCAAAAGCATCTCTTGCAGAGTAAACTCAGATTTCTCTGGTGCAGTTGTCTCTCCTGAAGCTCTCTGATAAAAGACCCGATACTCCTCATCCAGTTGGAACTTGTAGCTAAAGAACAGCAAGTAGAGGCCAGGTCCTATGGTGAGTGCTGGTAGCATGTCCATCAGCTCCGGCTGACCTCCGGTATCCTCCATTCTCAAAAAAGCTTTAAAAGAGTGCTTCACATTTTCTGCAAAGTGTGGTTGTTTGGACACTGTTTCGAATATGGCAGCTATTTCAGAATAATCTGGTGATCTGATTTTTTGTTTGGTCAATAATTTTAGTTTTGCCAGCATTTTATGAATTAAGTTAGGCTGTGGCTTTTGAACAGGGCGGGATTGCTTGGTGTTTCTAATGTGTTGTTTTTTAACCTGATGAGACTGCCCTGTATTGCTAGCCTGACTGACCTCTGCCCTGCTGTCACTACCTCCATGGGAATCAGCTGTAGCCTCAGAAGTGGATTCAGCTTCAGAAGTGGATTCAGTGGCCAGACTATATTTGAGAGTGTGAAAGAGTAGAGAAGCTTCCTCAATGAGATTCTTTACAATGGTCCAGTTTGTGGTTCTTTCTGCTGTAGTTGGATCAGACTTGCCTTGGACTAGCATATTGGAGCAACACTGTACTGCACCTGTGCTGCCATGAATCTGCTCCTCTTCTTTAGCTGACAGAAGATCTATGATCTCTTTCTTAATTCTCCTGAGAGTTGTACTCTTGCCTTGTCTTGGAGGACCAAGGGACATAAACTTTAAAGACAGAAGCTCCAACACTTCTTTGGAAACAATGAAGTGTCTGTATGCATCTTCATACTTGAAAGCTATTAAACATAAAATAAAATATGAATTATAAAAATATGAATTATTCAGCGAGTGAGCGAAGCTGACTCTCAGTCGTGTTCAATTGAGATTTCAGATATATATATATATATAGGTATGTATGCGTACGTCAAAAATATTCGCCCGCGCTTCTAATTACGTAAGTTAGGTAAAGCGTTCACAGTTCCAGTATTTTTCAATTAACGAGCACGGAGAATCCTGCTGCACTGCCTTACGCAACTTTGTTTCAAACCAAAAAATTTATAGCTACTCTCTTCTTGAAACAATTGTGAAGTCTTTGTCAAGCTGCGCTTCTTTGCCACTGCTTTCGAAGTTTATTCAGGTAATTCTGTTGTTGTTAACTCTTCATGCCTAATCATTGCTATTATTTAGCGATTTCCTTCACAAATCATCTTTACCTATACTCATATATTTACTCACTCGCCATGCATTTGCGCTATTCGAGCGCACCACTAGTAAAGTATTGCAAATAAACACTAATTTTACAGGTATACAGTCTCATTGGTTATACTATACAAGAAACCCACACACTGCACCAGTACCATTAGCTGGCTCCAGCAAGGCAGAGTGTGGGCAGCTAGTTTTATAGCCTGGAGCTAAGCCAGTAGAAGCAGCTGCCAGTATAAGCAGCTGCCAGTAGAAGCAGCTGCATTCTAGCACTTACAATTTTGGCAAAGAATCAATTACCTTATTATAATAATCATAAATAATATAATAAATATTTAGTTTTAACATAATTAACTTAATAATAAATAATAATATTTTAGTTTTATTATAGTACAGTGCGTCCAGCTTAAAGAGTGAACTTTCTGAAATTTATGATGCTATCACAAAAACCACTGTAATAATATGAAGTATGCATGATCAATATCTAAATTTTTGAAAAGTTACACATTATTGGCATACAAAGCTGCACTCAAATTATTTTTGTGGTTTTGTGGTTAGTTTTGTGGTAACAGGTGATACAACTGAGAGCTTTTGGGCAGTGAATTTGGTAGTTTTTAAGAAAAAAAAAGAGAAATTATTGGTCCTTATCTTTCTAACTTGGTTCACTGATAGTTAAGCTCCTAAGCTTTCATTTGAACCAAATTTTGTAAGTTGGTGAAATTTTTTACGTCCAATATTTAACGTTTTATGAAAAAAAGTGTTTAAGAAAAAACTTTTGAATTTATTGGGTTATATCTCTATAAATTTGTTCTATGGTATAAAATTATGATACAATTTAAGTGTATTAATTTGATAGCTTCATTTTTAATAATCACTGAATTATGGCCAATTTTTCATTAAATTTACATTTTTATGGTAAGGGTCTCCAAATGATGACGTTTGAGGTAAAAATACGCGGGCTGATCTACGTAAGCGTGACGTCTAAACTGTGCGCATGCGTATTGCTGCGATAGGTCCAGCTGGTGGCGCCATTTTACCGCACTTTATTCTATGCTTAGTATGGCTTCAGTGACATTGGCTTCCTCCAATATATGCCCAGTTATAACTAATCACTCGTAGTTTATAGTTTGTACGAGCTTCTAGTTGTGCGCTAAAACTGGTTGAAGGTTGCGGAGGGTTATCTGGAGCTACAAAGCTTAGAGGAAAGAAGCACAGGACCGCGGCTGAACGCCTCCTCAAGTAAGTCTGATTGTTGTGTGCTTAAGCGTGTATTTAAACTCTATTCTTACTTTCTTTGTGTGACGAATTTCTGAAGTACTCAACAGTAATGTGAAGAATCCAGCACATCACCTACACTTTAGCTATGGCCACACACATTCCAGTATTACATCATTTTATTCATGATTTTACTATAATATTTTCTATCTACTTGTTAAATTTCAACTTTTTTTAAATTATACAAAAAAAAATTGACAATTAATATAATTTTATGATGACATTATACAATATATAGTATTACATAATTTTATGATGACATGAAATTGTGGTAGATACAAGCAGCAGTTGAATTTGGAGGGTGGTAAATAGCATCACCATAACCATAGAGAACTGTACCTATATAGACATGAGGAGTAATGGACAGCTAAAGCATAAATAGTGGCATATAGAGTCTATGATGAATTGTATATCTTATTATCTTGGTCAGCAAACAGTAAATTGGCTGAGTTTCTAAATAAATAGGCCCTATTTAAACAGGTAAGAAAATCTGAGTGGACAAGCAACCGGTGATACAAACCTACCTCACATTGTAGCTTGCTCTTGTTAAGTAGCCTTGAATAGCAACAAAGTCCTGAGCCTAAAATGAACCAGAATGTCAAGCAGAAGGGTAGAAACGAAGTCACCAACTACGACTGCTTTTTGTTTACAATTGTCTCTGAGGTACTGCGCACGTGTTTGGCCCGGTTTGAGACTATAAAGGGGAATACCCGTATTACTGGTGGGTAAAGCGTTGCGCGGCACAAACCAATTACGATTAATGACGACGCGTAGACGAAAATGTGACGTCAAATAAAATGGCGAATAATGTATTGCAGTCTATGGGCGATGCGCGGTTCTCTACCTTCTATGAGTTAAAGTGATTTTGTAGCAGTTGGAAACAACATTTGGAGGAGTAACAATAAGATACATGCATATCAAAAGGCTGTATTTTGTTTCTATATAATAAATTCAAAAAGTTCACTCTTTAAGTTGGACGCACTGTACAAGTTTTAGTACCTAACTTTCGTTTCATATATAATCTATTAATGGGAAATTCTAAAGAGAAGCCAATAGCACTGAAGGTAAGATGGCTTTCTAGAGATGCTGTTATTTACTTACACTAACCTGACAGAGTTCCTTTATGTACTCCATCTCTATTAGCAACCAGCAACTGTCCAGTAGACAAGACTGCAGCAGCTATAAATCCATTATTATACTTCTGTTCTGGTCTATCTCCCTCACTAGTAGTCTCAATCCACTCCTCTGTCTTGTTGAAGTAACTTCTAATGGTAGAATATCTATTGATGCCAATTAGATTCGATACATAGGAGACGATAGCATAGATGGCAGTAAGTGTGGTTACTGTCCTCCATATTGTTCGTCTTCTTGTCCTGCCATTACTAGCAGGTGCTATAAGAGACTCTAAACTGCATATAAACAGAATCTTCTCCTTGTCACCTCCTCCTGTGAAGTAGAAGTTGCCTTCATGGAATGTTGATCGCATGCTATAGCATGAAGAAGGAAGTGAGTCTGCAGTCGTCCAATGGTCATTGAGTAGAACTTCCACTACATCCAGGTTCTCGTGATGTGAGCCACTCCCACCAGCCACGACCAGGACCTCTGGTGATCCTCCACTAACTGATGATGGGAAGTAGCGAGGAGTAGGCATGGCACGTAGCGATGGCTTCCAGTCTCGACCAGTAGTACTAGTCAACAGAGAGTCAATGGGTTTAGCAGTGGAGGAATTGAAGGGATTTGCATCAACCCTGACAAAAGCATACTTAGAGGAATAATTTCCACCAACCAATACAAACTTAGACTGGTAGGTAGTTAGGGACGAGTATTCATATGGTGCACGAGTTGTAGTCCATGAGTGAAGGTCAGTAGAGATGTGAAGTGTGTGATAATCAATATCCATAACTATGACTTTATTTTGTAGTACTGCACATTGTACAGGCTGGATATCCTCACTCCATGTATGGCAGTGCTCCCAGTGAAGTGAGACTGGAGGATGGACATCTCTCTAAATACAAATAAATAAATATATTTATAATTAAATTGATATACAAACAAACAAACAGCACTAGGTGCTATTTAAACGAGACTTTAACATGCAATTACACAAACAAACTTATATAAGACTACAACTATCTTATAAACAAACACACAAACAAATTTATTCCTATATCAACAATGCATACTTTCTAAACATTCTGCACAATTTTAAATATATAAAAAATGCTAATAAACAATAATACTATAATTATAACCATGTAAACAAACACACAAACATACAATTTTACTCGCTATAAATTTATAGAAATGTAAACACATGATAACAACAGCAACTCTATGACATGCTTGCACACACATATTTCTCACACAATGATTAAATCTAATACAATAATATTTTAATAAATGAAATAGTAAAAAACAATGCTGAGAAATTGACAAATAAACAAACACACAAACATACAACTGGCACAATGCGTAAATATATGGCCCCAAACACACAATAATGACATGATATTCCAAACACACAAATACATAATAAGAGAATGTGCTGTTTCTTCCTGTGCTAAAATAATGTACATTAGGCACCAGAAAAAATAGGTTTTCAACTCTGTTCTGTAGAACACTCTTTTTTTTTTTTTTTTTTTTTTTTCACAGAAAGGAACTATAGTAGAAAAAACAACAACAAACAAACAAAACAATATGGTAGAGTTTTCGGTTCGACTATGAGACCCAACTATAGCTGGAATATTTTTTTTCCCGTCAGGAGCTATAGTAGGAAAAAAAGAAAAGAAAGAAAACGATACACCAGTTCATAAAATATAGTGCTTCAGTTCGACTTTATTAAAGTTTTAATGCTCAATGTTTACTGCATGCCTCACTAAGAATGTAAAAAATGATGCTATTCTAAATGTTGGGGCCATCATTGGCTTAGATATTCTCTCTACTAGAGACCCAATTATAGCTGGTAGAAAGCCTAAGAAGTAGGGACCTGTCAGAGCAGCAAGTTCAGCGAAAATCCAGTCAGTCTGCTTAATCTAAGCAAGTCAGTTTTTTTTATTGTGGAAGCTGTTTAGCATGACTCCTATAACATTTAGAGGGTAGTACAAGGCCTTAGCTTGCTGATATAGCTGTGGAAGAGTTTCTAGCTTTTAGCAGTAAATTGACAGAAACGAGAACTTTACTGGTAAAATCTTTCATGTAATGGTACCAACTGGTTAGTCAAAATGCAATGAAAAAAATTGTAAAAAAAGCCTTTTTCTTTTCGAAAGACACCTGCCATTGTTTATAAAAATGCTAACACATGAACATATACATTATAAATGACAAAAAATAATCTTCCTATAAAAGTGCACAAACAAAATTCAATACACATTGTAAGAAACTGTAACAATAACAAGCACAACAACAAAAACTAATCATAAAAGTAACATTACAACAAATACATGTTGTGCTTATGTGTTATAAACACACAACTTACTGTATTTCTGGAACAAACTAGACTTCAAATGGAACAAACTAGACTTCAAATGGCTAGAGTAAAATAGTTACAAACTATAGCAAAAAGAGAGGGATAGTCTTGTCTAACTATCCTCAAAAAAACAATAGCAACTGAAAAAAAGAGAGGGAATGTCATGTCTGAGCATGCTCATAAAAAGAACCTGGTGCTTTAAGAGCATGCTCAGGAACATGACTTTTACCCTCTCTTTTTCCAGTTGCCAGTGCATTTCTTGTGAGCATGCTCACATATTAGTTTCCCTCTCTTTTTCAGTTGTTAGTATTTTTATGAGCATGCTCAGACATAAATTTCCCTCTATTTTTCCACTTGCTGATGCCGCCTTTTATTGAATGCTCAGACATTAATTTCCCTCTTTCTTTCTTTCAGTTGTTGGAAAAATTATGCTAAGCACTGGCATGTGTGTAGGTAGCAGTGTTTTCCCTTCTTTCAACCCTTATGTAAAAGTTATCTATTAGACTGGATCTAATAAACTAACAATGGATCTAGTAACAAACAATGGATCTAGTAACTAGGTAAATCCAACACTTGATCTAGTAATCAGCTAGGGATTAGCTATGTGCTCAGCTAGGGATTAGCTATGTGCTCAGCTAGGGATTAGCTATGTGCTCACCTCAGTAGGAACTTGCGGCTGGCTTTCCGTCATAACTGGCTTACAGACTAGATTCTACAGTTTTCCAAAATCTGACGTTCCCACATTCTCTGTTTATCTCTCACCCACCACACCCAAAATGCAGACTGTAAAGTAGATTTATACACGTTCGTTAGCGGAAGAATCACGCGAATAGAATTAATGTAACGACCTTGTGCAGAAAGTCTGCGCTCACCTCCACCTTTGACCTCAATCGCTTTCACTTTCACTTGACTAGCTCTCACTGCTGAAGTGATGGCGGCGGGGTAAGTGTTCTCCAAGTGTGTGTTGGTATAGATAGGTCTATATGATAATGCATGCATCACCAATACTGGAGTGCTATTTCTGACACTAGGCTAGCTTGTTGTAGTAACCTGACAACCGTGTGTATGTTTGTGTGTTAAATATACATGTGCAGTGGAACATCAATAATCTGGACATCAATCATTCGAATCATCCATTAACCGGAACAGAACAAAGACTGCATTCACATTTTAAATTGCAAGTGGCTGATAAAGGGAGGAGCTAAAGCTACTGTACTTCAAAGAATTTTAATTCCAGAAGTCCACCATCACTATCATCAAGAAAGGCGAGGGTAAGTTAGTAAAAAGAGTGTGTTTGTGTGTGTGAGTGGACAAAAGATGTTTGTGTGTCAGTAGAATAAAGAGTATGTTTGTGTGTGCACGTGAGTAGATAAGAGTGTTTGTGTGTGCTAGTAGAAAAAAGAGGTTGTTTGTGTGTGTGTGAGTAGAAAAGAGCATGTTTGTGTGTGTGTGTGAGTAGAAAAAAAGAGTGTGATAGATGGGTGTGGCTAGTTATTGGCGAGCGAGCGTAGCGAGCGAGACACTTACAGGGGTAACACAATCGAAAATTGGGGTTGTTTGTTTATTTAGATATATGTATGGACGTACGTATTTCATTTTGTACTTTGACCCTCGCGTTTTTGTGTTAGTTCGGTTGTCGACCCCGTCCCAAATTGCACTAAACAGAATCCTCTTGTTTATCGATCAGTACCCGTATCACCCTAGAAATTGAATTGTTTACCGTTTTGAATTCTTTTGCGGGTGCAGTTCAAACTTGAAAACTTAAGGGACTTCCATTTCTATTCGAGTTAGTGGCGGTGGTAAGTCAATGCACTCTTTGTCATGGTTATAAGCCGTGCGCAACAGTATTTACTTGAAAATACATTGGGTAAGTCTGTGTAGGTGCATGTCCAGTTGTGTCAAAGCATTGTGTGTTACAACCACTACTTAGCTAAATAATATCACAAAGAAAACTTTTAAATAACGTGTATTGTTTTGTTGTTGTTTTTTTCCATCCAAGCAGTTGCAGAGAGTTGTTACTATGGCACTGAAATCCTTTTACCCTGTATGCTAAATTTAAAAACTGGACCTTATTTTCAGTAGCTTCAGTGTTAGAAGTCAAAATCATTCATATAAAAATAGTATAGTCTTTAGGCTCGCTCGCCATTTGTGCTCAAGTACATCACTAGTTATAAACTAACAAGTACCTCGCCACACAGTGGTTCTTGACGTATTGCAAAATGCAGTAGCAATAGTTATTTATATTCATGTTATCATTCTCTACAGATATTAATTTCATTTTATTCATTGTTTATACATGTTGTGGTTGCCACCTTCTCTTCCCCCAGGCTAGTCGGTGGTGTCAGAACATGATGGTTTTACTGGACAAGAAATACCAGCAGTGTGCCGACATCCGTACGTCTGGGGAGGCGTCTCTGGTGAGCGAACTCACAGACTACATGGCCACACAAGAAGACTAGCAGGAAGCCAGGATGGAGCAGGTGAGAGGGGAGGAGCTGAGCTCTCTGTGGGGCTGTGTATGAAGGTTCAATGTACCTAACTTGAAGTTTGTACTGAAAGGATTAATATCAGAGACTTTCTTTGCATGCACACAGTCTAGTATGTTTGAATTAATGGACACCAAGATGGTGAAATTATTGTATTTTTTTTTGTATCAACGACTAAACATGTAAAATATAATAGCAAATTTTCTTGTTCTAACAGCCCATATATAACTTAACCCGACCTTTTGAATTCTTGCCGAAGTCCTCTTCAGGGGTCAACTGAAGAGGACTTCAGGGGTCAACTGAAGAGGACTTCAAAAAAATATAGTTCAGAATGATGTAACGTTCTTATCTCTCTAGTTCAATTACTCTCAACCTATCAACAACTCCATTCTCTCACCCCTTTAATTTTAGATGTCATAATTAACGTCCAGACATACATGTGGTTACAGGAATCACATGATAAACATGTGACACAGAGTTCAGGGGAATGCACTTAACAACAACAGTTTGTGGTTCACTGGTCCCAACATTACACATAAAGAATGAGTCAGTTCCTGTAAGAACTGAAGTAGGTACATATTGTACTTACATATGTATGTATGTGTGTTAACACTCTCTTATTGCATTGCCTCCGAGTACATTGAAGTATACATTGGACTCTTGTGTTGGTAGGTACAGCATTACTGGTGCAGACAGTCAATGGACTCTTGTGTTGGTAGGTACAGCATTACTGGTGCAGACATTCAATGGACTCTTGTGTTGGTAGGTACAGCATTACTGGTGCAGACAGTCAATGGACTCTTGTGTTGGTAGGTACTGCATTACTGGTGCAGACATTCAATGGACTCTTGTGTTGGTAGGTACTGCATTACTGGTGCAGACATTCAATGGACTCTTGTGTTGGTAGGTACAGCATTACTGGTGCAGACATTCAATGCTGAATTTCATAGCATCTCCTCATAACTGTAGCAGTCGACAGTCCATAAAACGTCTGAATTAGGTATGAATATAGAAAAGAATGACCAATCAAACTTGATATCATGTGATCATATGTATATGTATTAACAGCATGTGCAACCAAATAATAGCATGAATTGTTGATATAGTATCTTACTAAGTCTCTACAGGTCAGTTCCTGCTATCTCCTCAGATTTCCGACAAATTGGCAATCACTGAACAAATTATTGCACACAAAATGACGGCACTACATACTTGTCTCATAAACATACATGTTGCCAAGTACATGCATTCCTCTTCCATTTGTACTCCAGAAATACTACTTTTCTTACTCATAATACATAAACAAACACACAAACATACTTTTACTTGCAAAATAACATCTTTTATATATTATGCACACACAAACACACTCAAACACACTTTTTCTCCTACTCTCCCCCCACTCCCCTCCCCCCCCCCCCCCCCCCCCCCCCCACACACACACTTTTTTTTCACACCACTAGATCTGGACGGTATTGACCAATAATTATAGACCACTATAATTACAAAAAATTATAGCACTATTACCCTATAATAATTCATCATTAATGTGACAACAACTTCAATTCAAAACAGTGCAACACAACTTCTAAAAAAACAAATAAAAACAATTGTTCTAAGTGTTTTTGAAAGGTAAGCATGAGTCTAATTCTTGAGGAATTATGAAGTCCTGAATGGTTGACAAATGACCTGAGAAGAGCAGGGTAGCATGAGCTCACCACCTTTAACTAAAAAATATGGCATGAACAAGGAACTGTTATTGAAAGTTAAAAAAATATGAGAAATAATTTAACTGAAATACAAGACAATTGCTTGGGGTGGGAAATCCCAGGGTTCCTCCCCTTCTCAATGAAAGCCTGTGAAGTAATAGGAATTTCTAAAGTTAAATGAAGCAATTTATGCACTGAAAGTCAATAATGGTGACATTTGATTATTTACGATACACTATTCATTCACTTCTGATATTCTCATGTACAGTGGAACATTATTACCTGAACTAATTGGGAATTGAAATGTTCGTAAAATACATAACAATAAAAGAAAAAAATGTTTTGCTGCTATTTTCATAAAGGACCAAAAAATGTTAGTAATGTCAGACAGTAGTTGCAACTCTCCTCGTTTGCGTTTGTTAGCACAAGCGTAGTTCCTGAAGTTGAAGAAGCCATAGTAAAGCATGTGACTTTTGTCCAGTAAGGGAAAGTACCTACACACGGCCAACGCTAAATAGGGAAAGTACCTCAATTCGCACTTCATAACGACAAATCTATCGCGAGCGCAAATGGAATGACGATTCCATGACAATTACGAAGGAAATAGTGACGACAAAATAAAAGAATAAAATGGTGATAAGTATTGGAGTCTATGGAAGAAGTCTGGTATGCAGTTCCTGAAGAACTTAGTGCTAATTTTTAAGGGTGCTGCACATAGCAACTCTGAGTGAGGCTTAATTGAGCTATTAACCACAAAACCACGAAGAAGGTAGAGGGCTTAATTGAGCTATTAACCACCAAACCACGAAGTTGTAAGGTAGAGGGCTTAATTGCACCAAACCACAAAGTTGTAAGGTAGAGGGCTGTACCCCCCAACAGTTGTAAATTTGTGGTCTGTGTGTGAGCTGTAGGGATTCCAGCCAAGTCAAGATTGACAATTGCTGGATCATAAGGACTGTCAATATAGCTTCAGTCTTCATTCATGAACAAAAAAGTTGAGCTAAATACATAGCTCGTAGAGTGTGTGTGTGTGGGGTGGGGGGGGGGGGGGGGGGGGGGGGGGGAGTAGGAGAAAAAGTGTGTTTGAGTGTGTTTGTGTGTGCATAATATATAAAAGATGTTATTTTGCAAGTAAAAGTATGTTTGTGTGTTTGTTTATGTATTATGAGTAAGAAAAGTAGTATTTCTGGAATCCCCCCCCCCCCCCCCATAGAAAGTTCCCCTCCCCCTCCCCAAGAAATCTGAATTTTTAATTGTAATTATAAATGGTAACTCAAAAGCTCAATTCTTCTATTTTTTGTTTGAAAATCTCTAGAACTTCATCAAAGTTTACAGCCGAATGCTCAGGACCCTCAGTGGCAATTCTCATGAGCCGACCAAGGCTTTGGTCAGTGATACTGTTGCGTATACGGGTCTTAATGAGCCTCATATAGCTGGAAGATCTTTCAAGTTCCACCTGTAAGGATGAAGATTATGTTCTAAAGTTTAAATGTTTCTGGAAAAAGCCTGTGTAAGTCTCAAGGCCTGTTTCTGTATGTGGGAGTAGAAAAAATTGTTTTTGTTGTTTTAAAGAGTATATATGTGTGTGCTTGTGTGTATGTATTGTATGTGTAATACAATGTGTAGAGATGTGTGTGCATGTGGTAATGTGTGTGTGTATGTGGTAATGTGTGTGTGTGTGGTGATGTGTGTGTGTATGTGGTAATGTGTGTGTGTATGTGGTAATGTGTGTGTGTATGTGGTAATGTGTGTGTGTATGTGGTGATGTGTGTGTATGTGGTAATGTGTGTGTATGTGGTAATGTGTGTGTATGTGGTGATGTGTGTGTATGTGGTAATGTGTGTGTATGTGGTAATGTGTGTGTGTATGTGGTAATGTGTGTGTATATGGTAATGTGTATGTGGTAATGTGTGTGTATGTGGTAATGTGTGTGTATGTGGTGATGTGTGTGTATGTGGTAATGTGTGTGTATGTGGTAATGTATGTGTGTATGTGGTAATGTGTGTGTATGTGGTAATGTGTGTGTATATGTAGTAATGTGTGTGTATGTGGTAATGTGTGTGTATGTGGTAATGTGTGTGTGTATGTGGTAATGTGTGTGTATGTGGTAATGTGTGTGTGTATGTGGTGATGTGTGTGTGTATGTGGTAATGTGTGTGTATGTGGTAATATGTGTGTGTATGTGGTAATGTGTGTGTGTATGTGGTGATGTGTGTGTGTATGTGGTAATGTGTGTGTATGTGGTAATGTGTGTGTATGTGGTAATGTGTGTGTGTATGTGGTAATGTGTGTGTGTATGTGGTAATATGTTTGTGTATGTGGTAATGTGTGTGTGTATGTGGTAATGTGTGTGTGTATGTGGTAATGTGTGTGTGTATGTGGTAATGTGTGCTGTTATGTCAGTCTCGGTATAGTTGGGTGCTGTATGTTTTCGGGGAATCATCGGTTCCTGTGGGTAGTGTGTAATTTTGTGGTTGCCGGGGATGTTTTTCGTAAGGGGTGGGTTGTGGTATGTGGGTAATGCCTTGGTTTTGTTGGGGTCCTGTATGTGGTGATGTTGTTTTGTGGTAGTCGGTAATGTGTGTGTGTACTACCGTTGGTAATGTTGTGGTACTGTGGTAATGTGCCGGTCGTGCCTCGTATGTGGTAATGTGTGTGTATGTGGTAATGTGTGTGTATGTGGTGATGTGTGTGTATGTGGTAATGTGTGTGTATGTGGTAATGTATGTGTGTATGTGGTAATGTGTGTGTATGTGGTAATGTGTGTGTATATGTAGTAATGTGTGTGTATGTGGTAATGTGTGTGTATGTGGTAATGTGTGTGTGTATGTGGTAATGTGTGTGTATATGTGGTAATGTGTGTGTGTATGTGGTGATGTGTGTGTGTATGTGGTAATGTGTGTGTGTATGTTGTAATGTGTGTGTATGTGGTAATGTGTGTGTGTATGTGGTAATGTGTGTGTGTATGTGGTAATGTGTGTGTGTATGTGGTAATGTGTGTGTGTGTATGTGGTAATGTGTGTGTGTATGTGGTGATGTGTGTGTGTATGTGGTAATTTGTGTGTGTATGTGATAATGTGTGTGTATGTGGTAATGTGTGTGTGTGTATGTGGTAATGTGTGTGTGTATGTGGTAATGTGTGTGTGTATGTGGTAATGTGTGTGTATGTGGTTGTGTGTGTGTGTGTATGTGGTAATGTATGTGTGTACATGTATGTGGTAATGTGAGTGTGTATGTGGTAATGTGTGTGTGTATATGGTAATGTATGTGTATGTGGTAATGTGTGTGTGTATGTGGTAACGTGTGTGTGTATGTGGTAATGTGTGTGTGTTTGTGGTAATGTGTGTGTATGTGGTAATGTGTGTGTGTGTTGGTTGTTGTGTGTGGTGTGTTGTGGGGGATAATGTATGGGTGTACATGTATGTAGGTAATGTGTGTGAGTGGTATGTGAGTAATGTGTGTGTGTATATGGCTAATGTTAGGTGGAGGGGGGAAGGTGTGGGGATGGGGGACACACGGGGGGGGGGGGAGGGGGTAAAGGGTGTGGGGTGGTTGTGGGAAGGGGTGGGGGGTATGTGGGTTAAATGTGTGGGTGTGTGGGTGGGAAAGGTGTGGGCGAGGGGGGTAATGGGGGTGTGTATTTGGGTAAGGTTGGGGGTGGATGGTGGTAACGTGGGGTAGGAGGTAGGTAATGTGGGTGGGGTGAGGGTGGGTGATGTGGGGGGTGGACGGGTATGTGGGTTGTATGGGGGGGTTTTAAATGTTGGAGTGTGTGTGTATGTTGGGTAAATGTGTGTGTGTTGTGGTGAGTGTGTGTGTATGTGGGATTGTGTGTGTGTTGTGGTGATGGGTGTGTGTATGTGGTACTGTGTGGGGAGGTGGTTAATGTGTGTGTGTATATGTGGTAATGTGTGTGTGTAGGTGGTGATGTGGTGTGTTGTATGTGGTGATGGTGGTGTAGTGTGTGAAGGTGGGGGGGTATGGTGGTGGAGGTGGGGGGGGATGGGGGAATGTGTGGGTGGATGGGGGGAGGTGTGTGTGTGGGAGGGGGTAAGTGGGTGTATGTGGTAATGTGTGTGTGTTTGTGGTAATGTGTGTGTGTATGTGGTGATGTGTGTGTGTATGTGGTGATGTGTGTGTGTATGTGGTGATGGGTGTGTGTATGTGGTAATGTGTGTGTGTATGTGGTGATGTGTGTGTATGTGGTAATGTGTGTGTGTATGTTGTAATGTGTGTGTGTATGTGGTGACGTGTGTGTATGTGGTGATGTGTGTGTGTATGTGGTGATGTGTGTGTATGTGGGTAATTGGTGTATGTGGTAATTTGGTGTGTGTGCTGTGGTAATGTGTGTGTGTGTATGTGGTAATGTGTGTGTGTATGTGGTAATGTGTGTGTATGTGGTAATGTGTGTGTGTATGTGGTAATGTGTGTGTGTATGTGGTAATGTGTGTGTGTATGTGGTAATGTGTGTGTGTATGTGGTAATGTGTGTGTGTATGTGGTAATGTGTGTGTGTATGTGGTATTGTGTGTGTGTATGTGGTATTGTGTGTGTGTATGTGGTGGTGTGTGTGTGGATATTGTTTTACGTTCTCCTCGTCTATTTTCCCTTTTTTAAGACAATGCAAAACACTGAAAAGAGCAACAGCCGAAACAGAAACAATACAAGAGTAGGAAAAAAAATAGTTAGAGATGTTGTCCATTGAAGGAAGGAGTGTTGGGAATCTGTGCAGCCACAGACTGGCATTCCTTCTCTGTAAGGTCATGGTGATTCAACCAAGGATCTGTTTTGAGGTGGTGGTGGAGAAGTAGGCAGATCTGAAGCTGTCCTTGATGGCGTGGCTTAGGGCAGATCTGAACCTGTCCTTGATGGCGTGGCTTATGGCAGATCTGAACCTGTCCTTGATGGCGTGGCTTATGGCAAATCTGAACCTGTCCTTGATGGTGCGGCTTATGGCAGATCTGAACATGTCCTTGATGGCGCGGCTTATGGCCTTAGTAGTATAAATAGCATCCTCCGCAAGGCCATCTGGTGTCCCAGCCATATATGTGCATGTGAGTGTGCATGTGTGATGATGGTGATGATAATGATGGCGGCGTACTTACAGTTGATGAAAGAAGCGCACCTCCAGCAGCAGAGACTTCCAACACCGGATGAAAGAAGTTAAGCACTGGAACTACAGAACACAAGCAACAAATATCTGAACTGGGTGCGGTAAAATTAGTAAGCTCACGTGAGCACGCGTTGGCAGCTAAACAATTGAATGGGCATTGTCGTGCAGCAGCACTCACTGTAGTCTGCCTTTTCTCTTGTTTTCTCAAAAATAACTAAGCTGAAATTAAAACAGTGGCCACTAAAGGGACTTAAATTGTCATCTAGTCTGAGTTCCTCTTCTCTCAAGGCATAAGTCTGCCATCTTCGAGATCCCTTGTTGACACAGAGTGAATGAATGAATGAATGACAACAGACTACTGTAACCCGTGCATGCATACTGAGGGTTTGTCAAACAGAAAGATCACAGGGTCATACTTCAATGCTACTACATTTGCCACATGTAATGTTGTTACCTGTTCAAGAAAATAAGTTCTTCAGTGAATTGGGAGGAAAGGGAGAATTCTAGTAGAGTCTACCACCCCCTCTATGATGCTCTGCTTTACCAACTGCCACCTTAACATTACACATGTACAGTCAATGTGTGTATGTGTACACACATGTACACTGTCAATGTGTGTACATATGTGTGTGCACATGTACACTGTCAATGTGTGTACATATGTGTGTGCACATGTACACTGTCAATGTGTATACGTGTGTGTGTGCACATACTGTCAGTCATTAGTACACGTCATTATAATACTCGATTGGTTTCTTTCTTTATTGGTCTCTAATTAGAAAACGTGGACTTTAAAGATAGATTCGCGCAGTTACAATGATTTGTAGTTGATACAGTAAAAAAGTCATAGTCCTCCATTATGATGTAATAAATTGTATTACATCCATAATTTGATTGTTGTGACAGGTGTTCTTGCTTTACAAGTGTCCACTCAGATTTCTGTGAAACTATTCTAAAGGACAAAGATTGACAATGATCCAGGTGAGAACAAGCACTTTCCGACTGTGTCTTGAAGGTTGGGGTATTTCACCACTAGTTTAGTGCACACTGTGATGTATTGCTCTGATGTAGGATACAGGGTGTGTTGCACCATTAAAGAGGGGAGTAAAAAAAGTTTCCTTTTCAGGAATTATAAAATCAAGATGCCAATTGGATGAGGAATAGTGATCTATAGTTCATATTCGTATTTGTAGTGACAACCATTAACATTGATAAAGTATCACTCTTACTGTGCGTGGTGGAATGCCCTGGGATGATGGGGATTCACTGGGACCTGGATCACTTGCCTGTGAATGGCCTAGGATGATGGGGATTCACTGGGACCTGGATCACTTGCCTGTGAATAGCCTGGGATGATGGGGATTCACTGGGACCTGGATCACTTGCCTGTGAATAGCCTGGGATGATGGGGATTCACTGGGACCTGGATCACTTGCCTGTGAATGGCCTGGGATGATGGGGATTCACTGGGACCTGGATCACTTGCCTGTGAATGGCCTAGGATGATGGGGATTCACTGGGACCTGGATCACTTGCCTGTGAATAGCCTGGGATGATGGGGATTCACTGGGACCTGGATCACTTGCCTGTGAATAGCGACCTGCGCGATGAATGTGGGATTCACTGGGGCCTGGATCACTTCGCCTGTGAATGCCCTTGGGATGCATGCCGGGAGGATTCAATGGCGACCTGGATCACTTGCCTGTGAATGGCCTGGGATGATGGGGATTCACTGGGGCCTGGATCACTTGCCTGTGAATGCCCTGGGATGATGGGGATTCACTGGGACCTGGATCACTTGCCTGTGAATGCCCTGGGATGATGGGGATTCACTGGGACCTGGATCACTTGCCTGTGAATAGCCTGGGATGATGAGGATTCACTGGGGCCTGGATCACTTGCCTGTGAATGGCCTAGGATGATGGGGATTCACTGGGACCTAAATCACTTGCCTGTGAATAGCCTGGGATGATGGGGATTCACTGGGACCTGGATCACTTGCCTGTGGATGGCCTGGGATGATGGGGATTCACTGGGACCTGGATCACTTGCCTGTGAATGGCCTGGGATGATGGGGATTCACTGGGACCTGGATCACTTGCCTGTGAATAGCCTGGGATGATGGGGATTCACTGGGACCTGGATCACTTGCCTGTGAGTGGCCAGGGTAATGGGGATTCACTGGGACCTGGATCACTTGCCTATTGGTCTGGGATTATAGGGATTCACTGGGACCAATTCCTTTGGGGAGAGGGTTTTAGCGGTAGCTAAGAGAATCTAAAGAGGAAGAACTGGTGGCAGCAACTACTATGCGTGGGAACAGTATACATAGATCCAAACAATCGACCTTGTAGCCATAACCCAACACATACATACATACATACACACATACATACATACATACATGCATACATACATACATACAAACTATTGCTGTAGGTTTGTTGCTGTATTTCGGAATGTATTTTCTGGCAAGGATAAGAGTAAATTTTTGATCCGCTAGCTAACTATACAAGTGCTGACATTGAGGACCTGTTTGTCAGTGGCCATTGAGGACCTGTTTGTCAGTGGCCATTGAGCACAATGAAGTATCCATGAGAGTAACTGGTGTCCTTGTTCAGCTTGTGCAAGAGTCATGGAGTCATTGACATATTTGGAGAGCAACTTTGGGATTGACACCAAGTACTCAACTGAGAGGGAAGGGGAGAAATGTGTCAAAGATAATTGTGTGAAAAGGAGTGGTGAAGGAAGAATGAATCGAACAAAAAAAGAAAGAAAAAAAGAAAGAACTTAATTAGGGTTAACTGGGCATTTATCACTTGCATCATTTAATTATCCCTCCTCCTCCCTGTCAAGATTTACAAGACAGGAAAATCAGGTACAATGTGTCCCTCATCCCATCAAAAAGCTTATTTTTCTTCACTTTATGGAGTTGTTGACATCCAGATATTGAGCTTTCCAATTATTTTGTTGTAGATTACGCCATTCCTAATATTATAGTGGACCTAATAATTCCCTTTTGCAATTTTATTATTAATGCATTTTTAATTAAATCGATCTTCCCTGGCATTTATGTATTCCACATGCCAGATTTTCCTGAAGATGATCACATTTATAGCTCTAATTGCATCATTGATATTGGCCTTCACTTAAGGGTGGCCACATATCAACGCGGTACCACCCATAGATCCAGACATTAATTTATTCCCCGCCAATATCTCACCATTCGATAATACGCGAGCAGAAACAATCGCGCAGTAGCAGCAGAAGTATACCTCGCGAAGTTGTGGTGTCTTTAGCTTCAGGTTGTCTCATAGTCGTTTACAGCAACTCTTCAAGTAGTCCTCATCTGAGCTCATGTGGCAAGGTGCACCAGGCTGCCTCTCTTACTGTAGCCGTTCTCCAGGCTCTGCGCATCCGAGCTCGATTTCAGAGAAGCGAAGACTTCCCAAGCTGCACAGCTCTAAGACGTTCACCTAGGGCTATCTCCAAGAAACTGCCCTCTCTTCTGACTCTCTTGTTATTGTTACATTGATGTTTGTTTACTCTTGATATAGGCGGGCTCTTTTTTGAACCCATATAAACCAACTGAAAAAAATGCTCGTGTACTAGTAGTATGAGAAATGGGGCGTGGTTATTTAATTCCTCATTTTGTATCAGTTTTTCTAATAATGATAATGACAATTTTTTTTTACACACAGGTAAACCTAAAAAAAAAAAAAGAACTGTACCAGAACTTGAATTTTTCAATATCTTTATATAGAATTTTTCAATATCTTATGAAAAGACAAAATGCGAATAAATCATAAAGCAATGTTGAATGAAAAAGAAGTCGTTGTCTTGCAGTAGAGTATTGCCTGGCTAGTAATGCAGCAAATTGCGGAGCTCCAACTTACTGCATCGCTCCCACATAGAGTGCTACAAAGTCCCCGATATTTCCTCCAGATTGGCTCCAAAATTAGTGGGTGGTGTCTTTGGCAGGTACTTTGTCCTTGTGTTGTGGTGGAGAAGCCCCTATAAGTATACCACAGTAGTAATCATGCATAGCATCAATCATCAACACAAAATTGCCTTTTTTTTTGCCATTCCTCTCCCCCTCCCCTCCTTCTTCTTTCGATCTTACCAAGTAAAATAAACTACTTTCAGACTTAAATATGTAGCATACAAGGTTACTTGTGTATACATATGATATGTATGCTACTCAAGGCTGGCTTGGCTTGCTTTAAGTAGTTTCTTGGTATATTGTTTGTGTTAGGATTCCTCCGGAGGATTTCTCATAGTCTACAAACGTTTGTACTGACTGATTGTGGCCAGTTTTGTATTTAGTGTATGTCTTATTTTGTATCATATTTTTGTAGTATTTGTATTGCCAGTTTCAGCAGAACAAGGACATAAAGGTCACGAACGTTTCACAAGTCAATTGGTTTTGTTATTTGAGCTAATGTAATCATTTAAAAAATTTTCTGCAAGAATATATATGTTCATTATAAGCTGCTTGGTAACAAGCACTCCTTCAGCATTCAACCAATCAAGCACTAATACACACACACACATTTAGCAATCAAGGGATAAGTACTAATACAGTATACATGCAGTGGCTAGCCTGTTAATTGGCTTGTGCAGCTGCAGTCACAGCAGGAAGGCCTGTAGCCAGGAGTTTGCACAGGTGGGGGGGTTAGAATTTTGTAGAA
>WLWD01000957.1_pt1 | contig 46528 bp, 35 predicted proteins | sample 6712731 | NCBI WGS metagenome assembly WLWD01 (sample SAMN12718690, study PRJNA576275) | sponge metagenome | isolation source: marine sponge | host: Mycale hentscheli | place: New Zealand: South Island, Marlborough, Capsize Point | collected 2014-11-01 | reverse complement strand
AAGCTCCTTATTTTTCCAGGAGATTGGCATACTTTAAAAAATGTTCAGCCTGTATTAATCAAAATATATTATCATGCAGGTCTGAAAGAGCTAGCCCAAACGTCTGGTTTTAAAAGAGAAACTTTGACCTCCTTAGAGAGATGTTCAAATTTCAAACGAACACACAGCTTTTTACGCAGTCTTTATACAGGGTCATGCTTACTTCCTTTTTTAAAGCAAACACAGGGCTACCCGAAGTCACCATTGACGAAACAATACCTTTCCCTGACATGTTTCAGCAATTACATTCCATCCTCAGTGATAAAAAAACCTTTCACCAGTTTCTTGAGTAATGTACACAAGCAAGCAGAATTGGATGACATGTGGAAGTTTTGGTACTCTTTTGTATTTATGGAGGGTTTAGTACACATTCAACTGTACATTGCAATCAGGTGCCAAAACTGGGAAATGCGTGTCTCAGCTTTAAAGTTAATGGCTCCAACTTTTTTAGCATATGACAGAACAACTTATCAGAAACTAATTCCACATCATTTGGCTGAACTACAGAAATTCCCACCTAGTATAATGAATAAATTTAAACAAGGTTTTACAGTGTCCATTAATGGGGAAAGAGGGCGTGCAGTAGCATTTGATGAGGCCCATGAAATGTGCATCAACAAAGACATGAAAATGGCAATAGTACGACCCACTCAATCTTACCTCCAAAAAACATCCCTGTTTCTCTGATATCGCATTAGTGCACATAAGAATCTTCTTGCTCAGTTGTTCCCTCAGTATGACAGCAAACCTGTCAGAGCTGGTATAGTTTATCGCACGCCTGAAATAAAAGCAAAGGAAGAAAACATTATTGCCATGACAGAAACAATAAATAAAACAAATTTATTCATAACCCCAGTACAAGAAAATCGTGGTTTAAATATGTTTATGTCCATCACGGCTACACCTGAACAGAGACATGACCTACTGAAATTTAGACAGATTGGTGAAGATGAATTAACCAACTATATTAATTATTACCTTCTCAAAAATCCTAGCACCAAGACATCCATGCATAGTAATAAACTGACAACCATGGCACCCCGAAAAACGGCTGGCAAACGTCAAATGAATCAGAAAGAAAAAGAAATGAAGCAAGTGACAAAATGCCTTTGTCAGAGACTTGCCTGATGCAACAGAACACCCCATCCCATTTGTGATCAGAATGGAAATCCCCACAGAGGTTCCAAGGCAATTTGGAAAGAGAAACTGAAACAGATTTACTCAGGTTGTACTACTCCCGTAGTTTTAGACAACCTTCCATCTGAATGGGTACCTGAGATGACTGTTATTGATGGAATGTTTTTTCTTCATTGCAAACCACTCAGGACTGTCAAGACATTAAATGACAGGTTCTTGCTTCCACATTTCAAAGCTGGAGTAAGTGAAGTACATTTATAAAGTGTAGCTAAACAATTGGTTCATAACTAGTCTTATGCCGAAAAAACAACAATAATCATGTTAGTAGCAACAAAGCATACTTACTGGTGGTGCAACTTAGAGAGGCTCCATCACTGAGGTTGTCCAATGAGTCATCCAGCATTGCTACATCATCAACTTCATCAGAAGTTGAGCTGCTACTGCTTCCTTCGTAGTCAGAGGGGGCCACAACTGTCTCAGACAGAGTACCAAGGTAAGAAAACATTCTGTCATCCTCAAAATCACTTTCATCACTTCCTGAGATGTCGCAACTGTCCAGCATATTCAACAATTCCACCGCGGTAAACCGTTCGGCCATTTTTTTTTAATCAACGGTCTGGTTTATTTTTAACCTAGGCCTTAGTAACATCCTTTTATGCTATTTATAAACAATTTTATGTTATAGAGCAACTCAAGACACGTGTTTTTATACGTATACTCTAACGTAACTTCACGTTGTTAGTCTTTTAAAATATTTTTTAGCGCGGGTACTTTGCGCATTGATAATTCTCGGCTTTGACCGGTAAAGGGTAAAGTTTTATTCAATGTTGTGCATGTTTTACAATTTTAGTTGTTTGAGTTTTTGTAAGTCAGTTGCTAGGTGTAGCACCGTCCACATGTAAGTGGCCGTGTCCACGCCTATTGTATGTTTTTTTCAGTGTTCGTGTGTTGAGTATATAACTGAGTGTGCGTGTTGTGGAAGTCAGTCAGTCTCGTGTGTTGGTCTTGGTGTAAGAACTATTACCATCGCTTGTGTGTCTGTATATGTGCTTGTGTTATTTCTAATTTGTAAAAGGAATAGAACTCACCTGCGCGCAGCGCATGAGTCACTCTGATTCTGGTGGCGGCGAAAATTTAACTACTACAGCGGGACTGGTGAAAGTACGAGCCCAGTCTTGTTGCAGAGGAGCTGAGGAAATTAAAATCCCGAGGCAAACTCCCACATTGGGAAAATACGAGCCCAGCCTCGTTGCGGAGATTAAAATCCCCCGAGGCAAGCACCCACATTTTTGGTGGCAGCGGTGTCGGATCTTTTGAGAAGATTCTACCCCATCTTCGAAGGAGACAGCCTATCTACTAGTAATCGGAACATTACTATTAGAGTGGTTGTACCAAGTCGGTGTACAGATCTAACTCTGTCATTTTATGTTTGTTGTATATTTTTGTGTGTGTGTGTGTGTGTGCTCGCTAATTTTTTTTGTTTGTTTTATTCTTTTTTGTATTCCCTTGAATTTGAATCTTTTCACTTTGTCTCTTTTTTTGTACAAGCCAGTTAATTTGCCTTGGATCTTTCACTGGTTGCTGGATGTCAAGGAAAGTACATTTGGCCAGGGCAGCGAAGGGGAAGGTAGACTATAGAGAGACTGGCAATGATTCTAATTCAGACCCTGAGATTGGGAGAGTTGAGTGCGAGGAAGACGATTTGGAGTACAAACCGAGTAGGACATTATTAGTGGAAATGGAAAGTGAGGAGTCCATTATTGAGCAGGAAATAAGTGGGATTGGTACTGAAAGAGTGGATGAGACAGTCAGGAGTGCTGTTGTGAGTAGGGAGGCATCTACGAGTGATGTAGGCCCTGCATCGAGTGGTGAGGTTACGGGTTCTGAGTTTTTGGCCTTTATGAGGCATTTCAATTCCATGATTACAGGGAGTGGTAGTTCTTTGAACAAAACCCAGTTGGTAAGTAACATTCAACCCTACAGGGATGGAAATGATATTGTCATGTATATAAAGGCCCTAGAAGCGGACATGATTAGGATTGGAGTTAGAAAAAAGGAATGGTTGTCAGTGTTGTTGTCAAAATTGTCCTCCAAGGCAAAAATGTCAGTTGCATCTGTTTCCTGTGATCCTGACTGTACTTACCAGGATGTGAAAGCCAAGTTGTTGGATGGGGTAGGTATGGACCTCAAAGTTGTAGAAACTTCCCTGATGGAAATCGCTGTCTAGAGAGTCGGACATGGTGACCAGATTTGAAAAGATGAAGGCACTTCTTGATAGATTTGTTTTGGGAGCTAAAACTGTAGATGAGTTGTCGTTGAAATTGGCCAAGGCTATTTACAAGATTGACCTATCCACCTCTGCGGTAGGCTTGATTGTTAGTGGTGAAGTGAACTCTTTTAAGAAACTCGGTATGGTTGCAGCTACCTTGCGATCAACTGGGGAGAGACCATAAAGCTATGTCAGGTGTGATTGGTAACAGCAGGGAGTCGGGTATTAGACAGTCTAAGTCATTTTGGTAAGGTGAACTATACTTCTGTGAGATGTTTTAAGTGTGGCATATTAGGTCACAAGAGTATTTCCACCAATTGCCCTGAGCAGAACAAAGACTAGCAGCAGAAGTCCCATAAGTTCAAGAAAGACGAAACCCCTTGAGAACGAATTTGGTCAGTTTGAGTGGTGAAGCCTACATTGTCCCTGGGTAAGTGAATGTGCAGAGTTCTTACCGGACACTGGCACAGAGGTAACTGTTGTACCTCAATAGTTTGTGTGTGAAGCCCAGATGACGGGCAAAGAAGTCACAATTCAAAGTGTGACTGGTTTCCCTGAGTGTACACCCTTAGCAATGTGAACCTTGAGTTTCTGGGAGAGAAGTTTCAGAAGGAGGTGGCTGTCCTCTTCTGAACAGGTCGAATAGAGTTTTCTATTTCGTGCCATTAGGTGGTATCTTACCCGAACTGTTTCTCAAGTGTGTTAGAGAGCAGGAGAAGGCTACCCAGAGTGATGTGAAGTTGGAAATCCCTGACTGTGATGAAATTCAGTCACGGGATAGAGATAGTGTAAGTGATAATCAGAGTGGAATGATAGGTGATTGTAAACATATTGGTCCAAGTGTCACAGGTACTAGCATGTCTGTTGTGAGTAACGTAAGTCCTGAAAGGATTGAGTCGAGTACGGCAGTTTTAGTTGGTGACGAGTTGGTCACTGATCCTGTAGTCAGTAGTAGCGGAAGTCCTGAACTCTGTTGTGTTGATAGTAAGGCAGCAGTTTCTGTGAAAGACATGGTTGAGAGACTGTCTGAGGTGATTGTAAATCCTAAAAAGGCGAGTAAGGCAGTCAAAATTGTGGAAGAGGTTGGAAGGTTGTAGTTGGAGGTAGAGTGTTGAGGAAGAGGAAGCAGCTAGAGCAGAAGGTGAGCGAGGAGGATGCTTCGGTTTTAGTTGGGGAGAATGAGTTGGATCTTGAGCTTCCGGGTGCGGTTGACGAGAATGAGAATAAAAAGTTAGGTAAGGAAATTGAGTGTGATGAGACGTTAGTTCATCAGAGATTGTTGGTTAATGGAGGTAAAATGGGCTATGTGTGGGATGGTAAATCGTTGTTCCATGAGTGTGAAGATACGGTAGTGGGGCTGAAGAGGAGGTTGGTAGTTCCCGTGGGGAGGAGGAAACACTTAATCTATCTGGCTCATGACCGTACGGAGCATATTGGGACTCATAAGACACGTGAACTCCAGAATTCAAGATTTACGTGGCCGGGTCTAGTCAGGGACGTGTGTGACTATGTGAAGTTGTGTGAACTCTGCATCAAGTTAAACAAGTCGGGAAATGCCAATAGTGAAATGTGCGAATGCCCCACGCTCTCGGAGCCTTTCGAGAGCGTGGCGGTGGATATTGTCGGTCCTTTGCCCAAAGTATGAGAGGTTGCAAGTTTATATACTCACGTACATTTGTCTGGCCTCCAAATGGCCTGAGGCCATCCCTTTCAGAAATGAGTCGGCTGGTGAGGTAGCCGAGGCATTAATTGCTGTGATTACTATAGGGTTTCCCTTTAAAATTCTATTGGATAGGGGTAAGGTCTTTCTCCCGAAGGTTTTAGAACAATTGTATAAGCTCTGTTGCATAGACAGTATTCAGACTAGCCCGTATAGACCTCAGTCTAATGGGACGCTCAAGCCTATGCTTGTGAAAGCCACGGAATAGATTGGGTGACGTACCTCCTGTGGGCTCCCAGGACAAGCGAGCCCACATTCGAGAAGATAGAGATGGAGGAGACAAGGAAGACAGAGAAAGAGAAAGATAGAGACTGAGATATATGTATTATTCTATGTATTCAGTTTGCTTCATTCAGTTTATTCAGTTGTATAAGTATTTTGCGCATGTCAGTTAGTGTTGCATTTGCCGTTTTCCTTTCATGGTTATGTCATGTGTTGACTGGCCACGTGTAGTTGGTTGTCTTGTATATTCATTTCCGGTGGGTGGAGTTGTTCACTTCGTATAAAACCACCCACCATCATTTTTGTAACTTCAGTCCGTTCTATATCTTAATAAGTAAGCTTAAAGAGATTGCCTAGGCGTTGGACCTGGTGGCAGCGTACAATAAGCTGTCCACCTGGCTGAGAAGTTGAAAGGTCTAAGTGAACTCTTGTGTGTCTTACTTTGTGCATAGAGTGGGTGGGTGTGCTGAGAAATTAGTACACATAAATAATACCAGGGTGTTTAAAGAGAGGCCCGCGTCTGTTTCTTGTGTTTGTGCAGAAGAGACAGACGAGATGGAGGCTTACCTGAGAAGGTCTCAGTTCTTGTGTGGAAGTAATTGTGTTGGTTATGATAAAGGAGAATTGAAAAGATTGTTAGATGTGTGTAGCTACTGTTTTAGTGAATGTCCAGGGTTGTGTAAAGTGGGTTGTTGTGTTATCGAGTTGGAGATGGATGCAGAAGTTGTGTTTGCCCCCCCCCCCCCCCCCCCCCCCATCAGGTCCCTCAGAAATTAAGGGAGGCGGTGGCAGGTGAAGTGAACAAAATGCTCCAGAATGGAGCACGAGTGCATGGTGTTCTCCTATTGTCCCGGTAAGGAAATCAAATGGGTCTGTCCGTATCTGTATTGATTACAGGAGGCTGAACCAGGTAACTCCACTTAACAGGTATTACATTCCAACCCTAGTCGAGTTGTTAGAGAAGGTTGGTGAGTCAGGTGTGTTGTCTACCCTTGATCTCACAAGTGGGCTCCACCAGATTGCTATGAATGAGAAAAGCATGGAACTCACTACGTTTGTGTGCCCTCTTGGAAAATTCATGTTCAAGCGTATGCCGTTCGGCTTAAAGAATGCCCCTTAGAAGTGTAGTCTGGCGATGTCTTCCTCCAAACATCATCTTGCTAGCAAATAGTAGAACTACTTATTTGGTGGTTATACAAGAAATATTAATACAGCTCAAGTGAAGAAATATCTAAGCTGGCTTTGTAAAAGATACTTTAAAGAATAGACCGTTTGCAGTAGGTGTGGCCATTATGTCACGTAGCTTCGGTTGGCTATTTTTGTACACAAGCAGAAGAAAAATAACGGTTATATGCTCTATTGTGGGCTGTGGAAACAGGAGCGACAGGGACAAGAAGCGGTTCTTCAGACTTCTACTGTTATTACTACCCAGGGAGAATGCGTAGTCACAATAATCAGGAGTAGATGTCCAGTCACATAGCATAGGTATACAAACTAAATTATCAAGTGAAGATGTAAATTACATGGAGGAGTGTTTAGGTAAATCTCATAAAATTTTATACTGGCCTCCCATCCTATTCTTGTTTAAAGGCTCACTTTGAGTATGCCTCATTAGATATGTCAGAAAGTAAATGCTGAGCATTGTCGCTCTTCTAGCAATTTTTGGTAGTTTTGATGAAGCTTCGGTTGAATGTCCCTGATCAAGATGTTGTGTATCGCTTTGGTGTCAGCCAGACTTAGGAGTGATTAAATGTATTGTACATATTTTGCAACCGCTTATTGTGTGGCCTAGAAATGATGAAAAGTGAAAATTATGCGTGAATGTTTAAAGTAGAATTTAGCCGATGTTTTTGTATCATAGATTGTAGTGATGTTTTTTGTGAACGACCAAGTGAATTGGCAAGGGCTCAGACTTTTTCTAACTATAAGCATTACAACACTAGAGGTTGGGGAGGGAGGCTGTTTGACAAACACCTTACTGAAGACTGTGGCTTGCTTACCCTTGTTCAACCTGGAGACCAAGTAATGGCAGACAGAGGGTGTAGTAGCTGACCTTTGCTGATGCAAGACATTCTGGTTTCACTGCTTAAACTGTTATCTACCATGGACTCATATCACACCTTGGATTTACTGTCACACCTAGTTCACACCTTTAAGTCTTTGATCATGATCATTATAAATATCTGTATCTTTTTAGATTGCAGTCAGTTGTGTCACTTTACAAAACTAATCCAGTTATTTGTATAGCTACCGACTATAGTTCATTGGCGATGAGGCAGAAACGTACTCACAATGTCAACCGCTCATGGCATGCTCAGCCAGGTTGAAATTACTTCTGGAGATTGGAAATCTTATGTTGAACGTGCAAAGCTCTACTTAGCCGCAAACGTCATTGCATACTTTAATAAACAGCGCACTGTTTTTCTGAGTTCCTGTGGAGATGCTACTTACCGGAGGATCAAAGACGTTTTGTCCCCTTGGGCTTGTACCGATGTGAGCTTCAAAGACATTCGTTCACTTATGGTAGCTCACCTTCAACCACAGCCTTCGGAGATCGTTCAACGGTTTCGGTTCAACACGCAGACAAGACAATCTCGTGAAACAGTGGCTACTTATGTGACACAGCTCAAATGGATCGCAGAAAAACCTGCAACTTCGGCGACGCGGCTACTCTTAATGAAATGATTCGGGATCGCTTGGTCTGCGGGATCGCTTGGTCTGCGGAATCGCCAACGAAAAATGGCAGCCTAGCTGAGGAGAAGTTAACGTACGAAAAAGCCTACAAACTACTTCTAAGTCTTGAAGCATCAGAGAAGGAAGTGAAAGATTTCAGTAATAGCGTGTCAGTTCCACAAGTTCACCAAGTACATCTCCCAGCTTCACGTCAACAGTCCACTCAAGTTACAGCGGCGGCGAAAAACAAGTCAAATAAGCCGTCAAGTCTTTACACAGATCTGTGGATTGCCAAATATGCAACGCGACATGGTTATCTATCTGGAGGTCAGACAGGCTACGTGCATGAAGGTTATAAGATGACTGTGCAGCATTCTGTGTAGACTGTTCTTTCAGCTTCTGTGATGGACTCTTGCCATTGAAGTGCAAATGACCCACAGTGAGCCGGAAGAGTGTCTTGTACAGGGTCCTCCAAGAAACTGCTCTCTCTTCTGACTCTCTTGTTATTATAATATTGATGTTCGTTTACTCCTGATATAGGCAGGCTCTTTTTAGAACCAATACGAACTAATTGAAAAAAATTGCTCGCGTACTTGTAGTACGAGACATGGGGGTGGGGCTATTCATCAGAAGATGACCTATAAGGAGCCTTATCATAGGATTTTGCTGATGTGTAGCTTCAGTCAGGCTTCGGACATTTAAAAGGTAAAAAAAACCTTGTAGGGTGCAGACCCTCCTCGAATACTGTCAACCCTACGGACAAGAAAGAACAGTAAGTGGACACAGTATTTGTTTATGTCGACCATTACCATTTTCGTCATTTCACCATTGTTCGGGACCACACCCTGCTGTGTAGGCTGCATGGAACAAACTCTTATGTGTTGGTTGTCACCCACATACACATATCCTCTGGGCATGCTCATTGAATTGAATCAAGGCCGTAGCCAGGGGGGGGTTGAGGGGGTTACATGTAACCCCCTTTCAAATTAATGATATTCATAGAAGTCTGTCAGTAGTTGTTAATCAGTTATTTCAGTAGTATCCTCACAAAAAATAATTTGCAAATTTGATGTTTTCATGATTCTCTCAAAATTCAATGTGCTATTTAGTTTTAATATAATGGTTTGTCTTTATGTCAATTTTCTTGATAATGGATGTTAGTTAATTAAAAGGTGTGGTTTGGGTGTGGTCAGATTGTAACCTTCCTTTTGAAAAGTCTGCCTACGGCCCTGTGAATGAATACATGGTCTCACTCTATATGCTGTTGGAGTCCAAGAGTGAACTGTGTACGACTTTGTTTATGAAACTTTAATTAACACCTCATTCATAACCTTAACACCACTTATTTATACACACTTATGGTAGTCTACCAGCATGCTATACTTTTTCCTTTTTCCTATGTACTTAACTTCCACCACCCCCACCTAGTTCATACCTATAAAAGCAATGTTCAACCAGTCATTTTTCAGTTTTGTTTTTGTGTCTTTTATCATTCAGTTACTATTATTAGTCCAGTGCCTAAGTCATTTTTTTGTTACAGGGTGGATAAAAGCACAATACTTTGTAGACACAATCTACAGCAACAAATTAATGAGTTCAGGGTGGTAGCCACAGAAATATAGCTCCCTGGGCTGAGATCTACACTCATCATGAAGTGTTGGGAAATAGTTTTAAAAAATTAACGATATGCGCGAACATTTTAATATTCGCGATCAATACAAGTTTATAAGCGAAAATTAAAAACGCGAATTTTTTTATTTAAGTTAATAAATAGATTATGTCTTCATACAAGCTCATTTAACACAACAGAAATAAAATATAAGGGAGTAGCTTGCATTAAAAGGAAAAAAAAAAGAAAAGAAAAAAAAACTAGCAATTTCCACCACAATGACCTAGTCCAGTGAATGGCAAACCAGCAGCTTTACAGCGACACTTTCTTAAACACAAGGGTTCTGTTTTACAGCCACACTTCAGCAATTATTGGCCACCATAAGCTTTGCTCATTCTTCCAGCCAAAACCATCGGATGAAGGTACTTGTTGCTGGCACTGTAAACTTCGACTCCAAATTCCACATTGATAAAGTGCTCACTTACAATGCTGAAGTAATGCTGCCTATAAAATATATTGAGATATTAAGTAACACAAGAATATTATAGCGATAATTTTTTTACCTGAGTAGGAGGAACGCTTTCTAGTAATTTGGAATGTCTTGAAAACAATTCCTGTCGCAAGCTATTGACACTGCTATGTTCTGTAGTTTTGTCATAAATGATGCAGGTAAATATTTCTAAGGCTTTAAATACTTCTGACTGGGCAGTTATAAGTTTAAAAGGGTTGCTGAAAATCTGTGCAAAAGAAGCTGTTATACAGGGATAAGACTTCCATGCATCCCATGATACTGATTTTTTCCCCTTTCCATGCAATTGTGATTAGGCCCTGCCAGATTATGCTAGCATTTTTTCTGGAATAAAAGACATGTAATAGCATAGTGTAATAATTATAGAATAATAAGGTATTTAGGAGAATAATAAAGGGAAAATGAGAATAATCAGTCCATGTAATCCTTAATTATAAACGAAAATCAATGGTGCTTTTTTTTCCTCTCGTTCTTTTACAACAAAGGACATAAACATGTGTAGAAATGTGGTTATGAGGTAGGTCTTCGTTGCTTGATTAAAGAAGCTGGGTTAGTGTTGGCCACTATGTTATTGTATTTCCAAAATGTAAAAAAGAAAGTTTAAAATACTGGGAGAGCTGTCAGGCAAGCTCAGAGTCAGCAAGTCATGTCGAGAATTATGCTCATTAGATGTATTCTCTCTCTTTCACAGGCTTTTTAAACAATACAGAATTAAAAATATTTGGTCGCCACTGGGAATCAAACCCAGGACTGCTTGTGCGCTATACAACTGGTCCTGGGTTCAATTCCCAGTGGCAACCAAATATTTTTAATTCTATATTGTTTAAAAAGCCTGTGAAAGAGAGAGAATACATCTAATGAGTAAAAGAAGGCTGAGAAAGAAATTGTGAGAATTATGCTAAATGGATTCTCTTCTTGATCAACTCCACAATCATACTGCATTAGAATTGACAAAAAATGTATATTATTACTAGCCGACCTACGAATGTGAAGGGAAGAGAATGTGGATCCACTGCTGAGCATATTAAAATTCTTTAATGCCGTAATCCATATTTCCCCAAATGTTTTGTAACATTTCTCACAATTGAACTTTTTTTGGCTGCAGCAGAGCATGTTGTTTTTTCATTCATTGAGCATTTTCATGGGATGTCCAAGGTTTTCACTGAAAGATTAGCTAGCTATTACAATCCTTCATATTGAGTAATTCAGTAAGAGACTGATAGTTTTACTCATTCATTTCATAACGTACCAACTCTACACAGCTATAGTTATACTGCAATAATCACAAATTCACTTATTTCTAATTAGAATAATACGAAAATTTCTAGAATAATATAATATTCTTTTGGAATAATAACTCAATTTTTTAGAATAAAAATAAAAGAACATTTCTAAACATTTCAAGCATAATCTGGCAGGCCCTAATTGTGATGTGGTGTCACAACCTGAAAATTTATGAAAAAATGGCAGAGCTCGTGATTTGTCGGCTCCCAGTGTGTTGATAATGTTGTTATTATTGTAATACCTGAAATTTCTGCCAGTGCCAGCAACCCATATAGTTGATGTGTTAATGTAAAAAAAAGGCCTATGAGAATTACTATGACATCCGTGTCAACTGTGCGTACTAGTATATTTCGGGCACTGTGGGAATTTGCAGTATTCTTGTCTGGGGTTGGCAAGCTTCTGTAACTCTCACTATTGGTGCAGCAGTTTAGTAGTTGCTGCCACCAGACTTCTGTGGCAAGTGATACTGAATTGTCAAACTGTAGCTACCCACAAGTTGAATTGGCAGGAGGTAGGTTTTAAAACATGTACAGTAACAAGACAATACACAAGGACATCATAGACATACACAGAGTGAGTGGACCATGAACAGCTTTGCTTAAATACTCATGCTGCTCATGTTCTAAAAATAGTCTCTAGCTAAGTGTGAATGATTCTAAATATAGTTCCAGCTACTAATGTGATATGATCTGTGTGAAAGTGTTTCTTGTTTGAATAAAAATGTTAATGACTTAAATGACTTCAATACATAGTTTAATGGCTCCTGTGGAGTGCTGTTGAGGTTGTAAGTTCAGTTCTCCACATCTTCCCCCTCCCTCTTTTGCTGGGTCTTTCTTGCTGTTGGTGGAGTTTCTTCTTCAAATGCTCTGCTCAAGCTGTCAGCAACATGATTTTCTTTTCCCGGTCTGTATTTGATGTTGAATTTGTAATTGCTGAGTTTCAGAGCCCATCTCAGAATTCTGTTATTCTCCTGTGGTCTTGTCATCATTCTTTCTAGTCCACAGTGATCAGTGATTACCATAAACTCATTTCCATATAAATAGAAAGAAAAATGTTGAATAGCCTGGTAAAGGGCCAATCCCTCAAGCTCTTGAGCCGAATATTTCTTCTGTGCTCCATGTAGCTGTTTTGAGTAGAATGCGACTGGAAACTTGTCGTTGTTTCTTGTTACTGACAAAACTGCTCCTATGCCACTTGCACTGGCATCTGTTTCCAAGACGAATTGGTCTTGGTTGGTGGGGATACAAAGTTTCACATGATCACTCAAACAATTGCACAATGCAGCAAATGCATTCTCCATTTCTTGTGTCCAAGCCACCATTGTTGCAGCATCCTTTGTTGTTGCTGGAGTCAATACTTGTTGTAATGCACTAAAATTCTTCACAAACTTTCTATAGTAGTTGGCAGTTCCTAAGAACCTCCTCATGTGTTTCTTTGTTTTAGGCCTTGGAAAATTCTTCAAATCAGCAACTCTTGTTGCAGGAACACTGATTTTTCCATCTCCAATTTGATGACCAAGGAACTGTAGGGTGGTCATTCCAAATTGACACTTGGCAGGCTTACATGTTAATCCTGCTCTGCTCAATTCTGTAAATACAGCATCCAAATCCTTCAAATGTTGTGCCCAATTTGGACTCCAAATCAAGACATCATCTATGTAGACACAGCTGATTTCAGAACAATCCTTTAAAACTAGGTCCATGAGTCTCTGAAAAGTGGCAGGGGCACTTGCCACTCCGAAAGGCATTCTCTTGTACTTCCATTTGCCAAATGGGGTAATAATTGTCAACTTTTCCCTGTCATCTTTGTTCACTGAAACTTGGTGAAACCCCTTTGCCAAGTCAATTTTGCTCAAAACTCCAGAGTTTCCCACTTTGCTGATGAGTTCTTCTAATCTGGGAATACAATAGGGTTCCACAGTAGTGATTGTGTTCAGCTTCCTGAAATCACCACAAATACGGATGCTCCCATCCGGTTTCTTCACAGGGACAATGGGTGAACACCACTTGCTGTCACTTCTTTCAATGATTCCAGCTTTTTCTAGATTCTCCAATTCTTGTCTGACTATGCTTCTGAGTGACATTGGTACTGAGTATGGTTGGCACTGAATAGGGGTGTGGCATCCTGTGTCAATTTTTAGTTCCACCATGTCAGTGTCTCCCGGTTCGTCTCTCATGCAGTGTTCAAACTTCTTCAAAACTTGTTGCAGTTGTTCCTCATTATAGTCAGCACATTTGTTGCTGAGTATTTGTTTTCCCATGACTTCTTGTTTAATTTCCTCTTCCTCTTCCTCTGAAACAATGTCAAGTCTGTTCACTACTTCTCTCTCCACTAATCTCATTAAATTGTTGATATGTGTAACTTTTCCATTTCCTTTCACTCCTTCCTTCTGAATTTGATAATTAACTGTTCCATACTTCTTTTGAATAATGTAGGGGCCATCCCAACTTTCTGATAGAGCACTATGTTTTCCAGGAATTCGGTATCTGACTTTTTCTCCAATTTTAAATTCTCTCTCCTTGCTGTTTCTATCATAGACTTCTTTTCTTTTCTCAATAGTGTTTGCAGTTGCCAATGCTGCCTCATCTCTGATTAGTTGTAGACTTTCTGCTAACTCATCAACCCATACTCCAGTCTTCAGATTCTGGCCATCAAACTCATTCAATCCAAAATACAATGCTTCTAATGGAGTTCTACTTCTTTGGCCATAAATCAATTCAAATGGGCTGAAACCGTGTTCTGAGTTCGGCATTTGCCTCAATACAAAGAGAACAAAGGGAATTTGTTTTACCCAATCTCTCTTGCAGCTGATGCATTTCTTCAACACTGATTTGAATGTTCCATGTACTCTTTCCAGGCAGCCATTAGTTTGAGGGTGATAGGCAGAACTGGTGACATGATTGACTCCCAGGAAAGTTGTCAATTCCTTCATGACAGAACTCATAAACTGTGGGCCTTTGTCACTTAGAATTCTCTCCGGAATGGTTGTATTGGAGAATATGCCCCACAACGCTTCAGCTACTGCTCTGGCTGTAGTTGATTTCAATGCCACTGCACTTGGCCATTTTGTGGCTAAACAGATACTTGTTAAAATGAATTGGCATCCTCCTTTTCCTTTTGGAAGTGGTCCAACCAAATCTATGGCCACACTTTGAAAAGGTTCCGTAATCACTGGCCTGGCCACCATTGGTGCTTTCTTTGGACAATACTTGGAGTTATACTGACATTTGATGCAGCTGGCACAATGGGCATAGATTTCTGTTTTCATGTTTGGCCACATAAACCTTCTCTTGATCACAAGCCACACCTTTTCTCCTCCCAGATGTCCCATATTCTCATGTCCAAGCTCCATCAACTTCTTCCTGAATGACTTAGGAACTACAACAACTTCTCCAAATGCTCCCCACTCAAATTCTCTTCCCTGCACCAAAATACCTTTGTTATATCTAAATCCTTGTAGGCCTTTCTTTCCCAGTTCTTTCCAAACTTTGATTGTTGTATCCTTCTCAACTTCTGCCACAAATAATTCTCTTTCTGCTCCCTCCGTCACAGGCTTTAATTCTTCCACAAATTTCATAATGCTGTCAGATTCTTTCATGTCGGGATTGGAATCCAGTTGTGTTGGAGTGCCTTTAATTCCTGTGTCAGTTTCCTCTTCATCATCATCAACATCCTCTGTGGTTGTGACCTCATCAGTGACATCATCTGCTGCTGTGGTTGCTGCTGACAATGTAATGTCATCACTGTCTACACTTTCCTCTACTGCTGGAATTGCTGCTGTAGGAGTTGCAGTTGTGTCACCACTAGTTGTGTTTTCCTCTGCTGCTGAAGTTGCAGTGGAAATGTCAACTGTGTCTGGAGAATCTGTAGCTGCTGGAGTTGCTGCCTCAGAAACATTGTCCAAACTTGTCATCAGAGGTGTTGCAGGAATTGATTTTTCCTTTTGTAACTTTCGAGCTTTCTCCTCCTTCTTCTGTCTTCTTGTAACTACACAAATCTCCTTTTCTTCTTGACCTTCAAATAGTGGGATGATAGTGTGACTTTCAGCTCTGTTACTTATGTCCCAGGGAAATATAATGCCTTGGAAATCCTCACTGCTCTCACTGACTGCTGCTTCTCTTTCAAAGCTGGAGCTGCCAAATTCATATTTCACCATTATGGTCTCTCTGTTTCCTTTGATGGCTCCATGTAGAGAAACTCTTCTTCCTGCCTTTGTTTTGTAGTCAGTGGCTGCTGCTACTTCAGGTGTGACCACACCAACAGTAGCTCCAGAATCTATCAAAATTCTCTGCAAAATTCCATTGACCTTTCCTGTAATCCAATTCTTAGCTGGTGGTATTGCTCCCATGTTTGACTCTTTGAAATTCTTCTCCTTCTTGATGTTTGTTTTCTTCTGGGGACACTCATAAGTTTTATGTCCTGCTTCATTACAAATGAAACAGTTGAAAGTGGCTTTGGAATTCCGGTGGCTGCTGGTGTTGCTGTCCCTAGAATTTCCCTCTTTCCGGAACCAGCATTGCTCACTTTTATGTCCCACTCTATTGCAAATTGTGCAAGTTGGTCTGGACTCACTTTTCATGGTGTTTTCCTTTGAGTGATGACTTTGGGAATTTCTGAAGTGTTCACTTCTTTTCTCATTGTATTTTGAGTGTTGTTGCTGATTCATAGCCTTCATAAAATCACCATTTTGCCTTGTAGACAACCAAGAATCCAAGCTTTCTGTTAACTCTGCCAAATTGCTGTGATTTTTGTTTTCCAGGAAAACTAAGCCATTATGAGGCAAGCAATGTCGCAACATTGTTTTAACAATGACAAATTTTGCTTCTTCCAGAGTTGTTGTTCCCTGCATCCATCCATCAGATAATCTTTTTAAGTGCTCCATAATTTGTACTGCATTTTTGTGTTTGATTTTCTCAGCTGATAATTCATAGACCTGTTGACCAAAAGCTGCAGGAGTTGCTCCTACTGATTTGAGTAGTGCTGTTTTCACTTCTTGGTAACTCTTATCAATTTCCTTTAAAGGTCTCATTCTCTCAGCTAATGTGACATCCAATCTGGGATACAGAATGGAGTTCCACTTCTTGTCATCAATCTTGCATTCTGCCATGATACTTTCAAACTGTGTCAAATATTGTTGGAGATCACTTCCAGATTTATAATTGCTGAGTCCTGACAATTTCTCTTTTCTCTCTTCTGCCTCTTTTCTCTGTTTCAGTTCTTCTTCAATTCTCTTTTTCTCTGTGTCCATTCTGACTTTTTCTGCTTCTATTCTTCTTTTCTCAATGTCCAGTCTATTTTCCTCAATTTTTGCTAATCTGTCCAGTTCCTCTCTTCTCCTTTTGCTTTCAGCTTCCTCTCTTTTACTTTCTAATTCTGCCATCTGCTCTCTTTTCTCCTTTCTCCTGGCTTCCTCTCTTTCCCATTCTTCCTGCCTCAATTCCTTTTCCCTTTTTCTTTCCTCTTCAAGCTCCACTCTTCTTCTTTCTGCCTCTTGTTGCATTGCAGTGATTGTATCCTGCTGTGTTTGCATCATTCTAAACATAGCCCTTTCAAATGCACTCATTCCTTCAGTTTCAGAGGCCATTGTGTTAGCAGATTCTGTTTCTGTGATTTCAGTTGTCAAAGTTGGTGATGGTGAAGTTTCAGTGTTGTTTGTTTCCTCCACTGTTGTAAAATCAATTTCCTTGACTGGAGTCCTTAATGCTGACAATTCTGTGACTCTTTCCTCGGTTTCACTTTCTTCAGAACTACCAATTTCCAAAGGTACAAAGAATTCAGTTATCCCTCTCTTCTTGGGATTTGGCCTTAAATCATAAACTGAAGTTTGTCTTGAGGATGAAATTTTGGCAGTGACTTGAGGAGTTGCTGGCAAAGTTTCTGCTCTCCAGCTGACAGGAATGTTTCTGACTTCTCCTCCTCTAACTCTCTGGACTTCTTTTGCTGTGATTTCTCTTGCTGCAGAGTTGTTCTGCATCAATGCTGTTCACTGGTTTTATTCAATTCTTCTCTTCACAATCCCACCGCTGCCACCAATTTTGTGGGAATTTGCAGTATTCTTGTCTGGGGTTGGCAAGCTTCTGTAACTCTCACTATTGGTGCAGCAGTTTAGTAGTTGCTGCCACCAGACTTCTGTGGCAAGTGATACTGAATTGTCAAACTGTAGCTACCCACAAGTTGAATTGGCAGGAGGTAGGTTTTAAAACATGTACAGTAACAAGACAATACACAAGGACATCATAGACATACACAGAGTGGTGGACCATGAACAGCTTTGCTTTAAATACTCATGCTGCTCATGTTCTAAAAATAGTCTCTAGCTAAGTGTGAATGATTCTAAATATAGTTCCAGCTACTAATGTGATATGATCTGTGTGAAAGTGTTTCTTGTTTGAATAAAAATGTTAATGACTTAAATGACTTCAATACATAGTTTAATGGCTCCTGTGGAGTGCTGTTGAGGTTGTAAGTTCAGTTCTCCACAGTGGCCAGCAAAAGAAACTTTTGTCATTCTCTGGCTAGTTTAAATAAGAAATAAATGATGCTGGAAGCTTTACTCCATAGGCCTCCTAACCGTACATCCTCCTCCTCTGCAAAGGGTCGAAGACCTGGAAATCCATTGGAATCATTGACCCATCAAGTGTCTAGGAAGATTGAAGCGGGTGATGTTAAAGGAGCTATTCAGTTAGCAAACACAGAAAATACTTTGACAGAATTTAGTGACAATATCGTTTCTGCTCTTCAATCCAAACATCCATCACCTCATCCAAACTCTTCAATACCTCCATCTCCTTCTTCACTGCCAGATGGCTTAGTTATACCAGCTAGTCTTGTGGTCAAGGTAATAAATCCTTCCCAAATGGCTTCGCTGGAGGTCCAAACAAGTTACATCTCTAACACCTGCTGCCAAAAGACAAAATTAATAAGGACTCATCTTTCACTACACTACTGGCAGGCCAACATCCCAGCTGATACTTTATTCAAATCGGAGCAGGCGATCTCTCTAATGGTTCTCCCCCAATCATAGACTTGGCAGCTGCACAAGCAACAGAGGAGGACATTATAAGCCTACAGTCTACACCCACTTCATCTTCATTGAAGTGGGAAAACAAGCATTATGTCATTGACATCAATGGTCGTCAGTTTCCTGGACCAGTTAAAAGGCTGCTAACACTGAGCATCATCTTCCTAGTCAAGATATGGCTCCTGATCAATGTACATCTTAAACTCCTCCTATGCTATCACCTTCCGTCTGATTCTCCCACGCCTCCTTCTACTGGCTCTTCAAAGACCACACGCTCAGGACACCACATCCACTGGCCCAAATGCCTTCTGGATTTCACTCCCTAATCAGGTCACTGGAAGGGGAGTTATGTGGCGGACACATTTCATTCTTACTGAAATGTCCTCACTCATTTATGCTTTTGTTTTATTCCACACCTTACCACATCATATGATGTTAATTGTAATTTGTCTCATGGTGACATTGAATAGTCGTCTGAGCTATGTAAACATTTCCACTTTCTATCCTTTCTGTGGTTGATAGAACTTATCACTTTTATTCAGCCTTGGCAATAGTTGCTATGGATCTCCTCCCTTAAATATGTTTAAAACGCCTGTATTTTAAAAATAATTACATAAGCACAAGTGTTGGAGCCTAGCAGTGTAGTTTACTGAATTATTACAACTTTATGTTTCATACGTACCGTAACTGACCTAGCCATTAGCTAGCACTGGGAAGCTTTAAGGGATTATTACCCTTTGTTACTTAGCAATGTTTTGTTGTCATATCTTTAAAATCAACTCACAAAATCTTTAATTTCTACTAACTGGTGGTTTACCTATCTAGCTTATGTAGAAGATTGAAGTGGCCATTATTGCCTAGCTTAGTAACTGGTTACTTAGGCTTTTTGCTACTTACTACTTCTATTACTATTTCTACTAAGTATATCATTTCACTGTTAACTTCAAATATAATGTCTGTGGAAGACCAGATAGCATTACTGAATTGAAAAAGAGCAGCAGCTAAAGGAAGTATCACTAAGGTGAAGACTAATTTGAAGGACTCTCATCAGTGCATCACAGGAACATTGATTTTGAGTCCATTCAATATCAACTTCAAGTACTTGAAAATAGTGACAAATCTTATCATGAGAATTTAATTATGATGGCTTGCTAGAAAACTTTGTATAGAAAATTAGGAGAGCAATGATTTACATGATTTTGGAAATGATGTCGTTAAACTTCGTGGAAAACTTTAAGTATGCTAAAACCTCATGATGGTTTCACTTCTTTGGATTTGTTGTCAGCTAAAGTTAACGGCTTGAAAAGATGCATTACTGATGCCCCTGAGAGTATCTCTTGCAGAGGTAGATTAGATAGTTTAGTAACATAGAGGAATTGCTAAAAATCTTCGTAAGTACGAGGCTACCAGAAGTTAGAATGCTTCAGGCCGAGCTCTCTGGAGAAAACACATAGTTGGTCTGGAAAAAATTGGACAACTGGAAACTGGAGCTTTACTGACTTCTTTTGCTGAAATTTCTATGAAATTTCTATGAATGAATCTACGTATGCAGAATGGGCAAAGTTTACCTCAAAATATTCCAATGTTCCTGACATCAAAATCTTCAATGAGTTTCTGGATGAACAATTGAAAGTGTTACCTTCACAACTGAAAAGCATAAAGTATCAGCCATGCAAATCTACTTCTAAAGTTACTGTACATCACGTTGATACTCATCGCAAATGTTCAGTCTGTGAGAAAGATTCTCATGCACTATACTTTTGTCAAACCTTCAAAAACCTCTCTGTTGATGATCTAATGAATTAAACTACATCACAACTGCTTGGGTAATGATCACACAACTCGGAATTGCAGATGTACAACAACATGCAAGAAATGTAGCAAGAGGCACCATACTTTACTACATCATCAGTCTACAGTTAATAAATCTTTAAGCCAAGCTCTCCTAAAGAGGATGTTAATTCTTAAACTCCTAGCCAACCTTCAGCTACAGCCACAACTGCCTTACCAAATTCAAACAAAGAAGCTACAACTGTACTGATGACCTGTCAGCTGATGGCATAAGCTAATGGTCACAAGAAAGGCAGAGCTCTCATTGACACAGGTTCATCTGTTTCATATATCACTTCTAGACTCACCTTCTTTCTACTCTTACCGGAACAACAACTTCTTAAAGGTGACTTCAGTAGTGGTGGAGAAAATTACATCCGATTAATATACCCTCGCAGAAGCATCCAAACATTAGGCAGTCACCTTTTCTAAAGGGATTGTATCTGGCAGATCCGTACCGGTAGAATTAACTTGGTATGGGGCATGGTCTGCTACAATGACATCATTCAACCTGCAGTCATGACTGCTGAAAACTCCAGAGCTTACCAATCTATATGTGGGTACATTGTGGCAGGACCTTGCCACTTATCAGCATCCCAGGAGGTGTCACATGTGCCTATTTATTCCAGGCCTGTCAATGAACAATCACACAAGCTGATCAAGTCTTTCTTGGAGGTTGAATAACTTTAGTCAACTAATTCTCACTTGTATTCTAATGATGAACAAACCATTGAAGACTTTGATACAACATTTGTCAGGGAGAAAGATGGTAGATATTTAGTCAACTACAGAGGAAGTTGGGTCCTCCAAAATTGGGAAACTCCAGAGAACAAGCTCGAAAGAGATATCTTTCTACAGAAAGATCTTTGATAGCCAAATACCATGTGGGATTCATTCAAGGCTGTTGTGGAGGAATATTTTGACTTGAACCATGCAGAAAAGGCTTCCCTTTGTGACTTGAAGAAGCTTGATGACGCAATATATTATCTTTCAATGCATGGAGTCATAAGAGAGAGCAGTACAACTACCAAACTGAGGGTAGTGTTTGATGCATCAGCGAAAACTACCACCAGTATATTTTTGATTAATCTTCTTATTTAAAAGGGCCTTCCCTGTAGCCCTCTTGAGTAAACATTATTGTCATGTTCCGATTGCATTTTATTAGAATGACAGCAGATACAAGCCAAATGTTTCAAGGTATAAGTCTTCATTTGGGAGACAGAGATCTTCATCCCATTCTGTCGAGAGATGAATCTAAGCAGCTTCTAGATTTCAGAATGACACGTTTAACTTTCGGTGCTACATCATCTCCATTTTTGGCAACCAAAGTCCTCAGACAAGTAGCAACAGTGATTATGGACAATATCTACTTGGATGATAGTTTATCAGGAGCTAACAGAGTGGAAATGTCATTGCTCTCAGGGAATCTCTCAATGAAGTGTTAGCTCTCAGTGGCATGACTCTGAGAAAGTGGAGGTCAAATTCTCAAGAAGTATTGGAAACTATTCCTGAAACTTTGAAGGAGAAGGAACCTACTCAAACTTTGCCTATAATTTATGAATTACACAAGACTGTAGGAATTCATTGGAACACTACTGATGATTTCCTACATGTTGTGACTCCTGAATTGCAAGATATTGAAGCTGCTACAAAGCAAACCATTGCTTCTGATATTGCCAGAACCTTTGATGTAATGGGATGGTGTTCTCCAGCTGTGGCTAAAATCGGAATGGGATGATATGATAGATATGTAAAGCGATATTTTAATTTAGTCTAGGATGACCATGTTATTTGGTGGAAACTGTTCACTTGTGCAGTCCCCAGTGACTGGACCAATGTGTTAGCTTTAGTATCCCTCTTATTTTGCTTACTTGTTTCAAATGGAAAATTAGAGCGTAAAACATCAAATTGATAAGGCGTACTAGCCTTGGTGAAGACACACTGGATGCATGACATGCTTATAACAGCTCAAGGGCAAGATGTCTCTGAATGGAGTCCCTTATGTTGTAATTTTCTCTCAGATTTTTTTCACTTTTCTTCATTATTGGTTCACTGAACTGTATCATTGTATCTCAACAACTATTTTATATTGATTGCCCTTATTAAGGCTGTATTAAAATACACTACTGGTGAACAATACTGAAATATAACTAATAATGTGTGTCAGATAATATTAAAATATTGTCAGAAGAAACTCTTTTTCCGTCTGTCAGTGAGAGAGAGGGGTAATTCCAACACAAGATCCAGAACTGTAGGCAGAGAAGGCTGAAGGATACTATAGTCAGTCCAAGTTGAGTTGGCACGACCGCAAGGGCGGTAAATGAGGAATGCATTTAGTACTAAAACGGAAGCAACTTAGTCATGTGAATCTAAGGCAATTATGCGCGCTAACGTCAATGTTGCACGTGAAAAAAGGGAAGATACAAAGGTGCACATTAATTCTGTAACTTATGTAAGTAAGAAGTTCAGTTAAGTTTGTGGAGTTCCTTCAGGCGCAGTTCAGCTCATTGAGTCAGTTTCAGCTATATTTGTTTTTTTACGTGCAGGTAATATACAGCTGATGGAAAACGCAGACTGGTGAGGGGTTCTTCTAAATAGACAAGATTAACAGTCGATTCTACCTACTGTGTCCCAAGAAGTATTCTGATATTCACAGGATTCAGCAGTACAGCACTGTTAAATTGTAGCTAAAGTTATTAGACATTCTTGTTAATAAAATTATCAATTGTTTCACTTATTTATAAAATGTTAAAAACTGATGAGATGAATAGACTATAATTAGGTATAATAGAAGGATGTTTTTTGGAGTGACTTTTTCAGACTAATATACTACAATTAGTTCTGGGACCTGTTTGTCCTCATGCTTCATAGTAACAGGTAGATTATTGGTGCTAAAGTTAATTGATCTGCCTATACACACTCTGACTGCCACTATCCATACTTTTACATGCAAGTCAAGCTTTTCTATTAGCGAGAATAGCATAAATATACATACTTTATGTAAAGACAAATAAGGTAAAATAACACAATAGAAGTACCTGAATCAATCTTATGATAATGTGTGAATGTATTAAATTAATCGGCTTTATTTTGTCTCCATAGCAACCTGCTGTTTTGGGTTGTACAATTTGAAAAGCATAACGTCACATGATATATAAACAGTGTACTACCATATGTACAGGTTTCAGAGTAATTGTAGTAATTTTATGTTTCTGAGTAATTCAAGACTTAAGTCAACATTTTAACAGTCTATAACTTTGGTCCTTATAATTTAGCCTTAAAGGGTTCATCAAATTCATATTTAGATATCCCGTACCATCTGAATGACTAGTGTGAATGCCATCTTTATCTCCTTCTGAATTAAATGTGGAAGCTGGAGTAGGAGAAGGATGGGCTGGTGAAGGAGAAGCTTGTGAAGAAATAGACTCAGGTTCTTCTGTTAAATTATTAGTTTTAATTTGCTCCTCATTTCTATCATCAGCTGCTTTGACTTCCTCGGCATGTTGAACTCCTTGAGGAACTTCTTTAGTTAGAAATGCCTGGTCAGATCTGTAAGAACTTCTTCTCAACTTTTCTCCAGTGATAAAATCAGCAAACCTCCACCATTTATCTGATGGCTCTTTTACAACAAAGATTAAAAAAATACTGCAATGACTATAAATAATAGCAAATACACCATCCACAACAAAGACACCATCCACAACAAAGACACCATCCACAGCAAAGACAGCATCCATAGCAAAGACACCATCCACATCAACAACAACAACAACAACTCACTGAGTATGAGTAGAGTAGTGGCTGATATGATATCATGTATATCATGTGTATATCCTCCAAACACGAGTATTTCCACTGAAGTAGGAGTAGATGACAACACAGTTGCACTATGACCCTCTCGCTTCATATACCCATAACCTGGCAACTATGATAAATAAAATACATTCATTATAACTATTGGCAGAATATTTATGGAATAAAATAAGGACAAAAGTAGTATAGCTCCACCCCCTACTCCTCCCACTATATAGAAAGAGTGACTAAGCCCCCACATCTGTTGGTCCCCTCCAAGAAGTTCAGTGTGGTGAAATAATAGTTCTAAAGTTACACACAAAGTCTGTAATATTTGTCCTTCAAGTAACGAAGCCCTAATAAATGTACTAAATTAATTAATTAATTAAGTTTGCATAATATATACTAACACAATATAACAACTACTACATACCAAGTCAGTATCTCATATCTAATAAATACTAACACAATATAACAACTACTACATACCAAGTCAGTATCTCATATCTAATCTAACACAATATAACAACTACTACATACCAAGTCAGTATCTCATATCTAATAAATACTAACACAATATATCAACTACTACATACCAAGTCAGTATCTCATATCTAATAAATACTAACACAATATGTGGCAGTGCCTAGGAGAAAAATGAGTTATTCATACCACTGTGTAGAGCACTTCTTATGGAGTATTTTGATACCAAGTTTATAGGCAGGCGCTGCTTGGTTCACTAAATATACGAGCGGCAATCTGACTAACTTGAGCACAGTTATTTCGAGAAAACTGCGATTAAAACTTCTTATTCAATTTTTCGTGGAGTTAACGTTGAATTCCGTAATCTAACCGGAAGTCCGCGTTACGGGTTACGTACGACTTAGTTGTTAAAATCAATCATTTAACAATAGTGTAGTTTAAGGCTCGCTCGCCATTTGTGCACAATGGCACACCACTAGTTATGAAGTAAAAAAGGTATGTGATCAATTTACATATTTAGTAACTCGGAGGTGGACAGAACAAGAAAGTGCCTCCTACATTTGGCAGACCTTGTGGAATCACACCTGCATCACAAGCCATGAGTATGGGGAGCAGTAGTGCACCAAATTCAGGATTACATTAAATGACTTGCCAAAAATGAAGGACAGCAGTAACTTTACACAACAGAACTTCCCGTGGTTATTCTAGATGACCAGGGACTTGCCATGAAAGCTGACTTGTCACTATCTTCAAATACATTGTGTATAATTAGGAGGTGAATAATAGATACTTTGATAAATATGTTAAAATGTACTTTGTGTAATTGCAGATGACTCAAAATACTAAACAAGCGGTGCATTTTGGCTAAATCTCTCTCTGGGGATAATATAACTTGTTTAGATGTGGGTGTTCTCTTTCCTCTTCCTAGAGGAGGTGAAGAAATACGACGTACACCATTTGTCCATGTGCCAAATATTATAGCTAAACTAGCTGATTTGGTTTCTTCTTATGAAAGGTAATCAAATGCAATAATAATTATATATATCATACCAATATACTAAGTCATCTAGGTCAGAAGGCCTTATTGGCATGGTGTTATACATGTTTAGACGTGTATGTAGACCAACTTCAGGCATTAGTACAAAGTGGGAGTGATCCAGTAGATTAAAGTGGGAGTGATCCAGTAGATTTAAGTGGGAGTGATCCAGTAGATTAAAGTGAGAGTGGTCCAGTAGATTTAAGTGGGAGTGGTCCAGTAGATTTGGATAAGAGATGCTTGGCTGATTGATTGGTAGGTAGTTGTGAAGCATTAGCTTTGGTAGTTTGTACATTAGTGGAAGATGACAAAATGGAGCTTTAGAAGGAAGAAGTGAGAATGGCTGTGTTACTGTTGAAGAGTGAATAGTGTTACATAGTTGTCGAACTCTTAACTGTCAGAACAACTATATATAGCAGTACATTTTATTTCATTTATTAACATTATTATTCTAGCATGCTCATTTGTTCTTATTCTTATTTTCATGTACTGTTGATCATCGCAGTTCTTTTAATTAGATATGGCCATAGCAGGTCGATTTGTAATTAAGCTCTAAAACACAAAATAATTCATTTATTTCAGTCAAAATAAACCAATGTACAAATAATATATACCATAATTATGTGAATGTATGAACATCAATAGTTGTTTTATTATTTGACATTGTAGTGAGACTTACAAGAGTGTCATCCTGAGATGATACATGTTTGCAATGCAAAATCCTAAACCATTGTTGATTTTGTTGTGACTATACATTTCTATAACTATGGAAGAGACTTTTAATAATGGAATTGTTGGAAATGCAATTGAATAGTAATTACTATGCACTTATACATGTCATTGAACTCTATTCATTTGATTATTTGGTCATTTCCTGTTTTATTTCCTGTCACTACTCTTTTGTCTTTTGTTTTGTAAGGAGACCCTGCGCCACCTTCCTTCATTCAGTTATTGTTCCTGTCAGATTGAGATTCAGACTGTTATTATCTTGTCACTATTATAAATGAAGTGGCTGTCATTAGTCAGACTTGTTGCAAGCTAATTGTCTTTGTGCAGGTTGTAATTGACTTGATTGGACATCTTTCAGTGACAAAGAGTGTTCATCAGTACATCATCTTAAGAGTGGATCCTTTTCAAATTTGCCAGAGGTGGCAACTTTTACAACATAAGACAGCTAAGAGTGTTGCCCTATTCATTTATACAATGATTTGCAGGTAAAAGTGCCCATAACTGCATAGGGAATGAATATTAATTTTTTGTGGGGGTTTCATAACACTTATAAATTCTCTAGATATCACTGGTTAGGAATTATGAAAAATTGATTCCTTAAAGTATGTCGTGCAGTTTTCAATAAAGGCTACCTGCCACATCCAGTGAACGGAGAGGAAGTAGACATATCAAATTAATGGTGATATATAATACTTGGACATCTTCATAGGCTTAATGTGCTCAAATTTTCAACTGAATAGAACAGGAATTGGATCCTAGTGATACTGTATGAAACCTGTTCTTCCAATAGAATAGGAATTGGATCCTAGTGATACTTTATGAAACCTGTTCTTCCAATTGAACAGGAATTGGATCCTAGTGATACTATATGAAACCTGTTCTTCCAATAGAACAGGAATTGGATCCTAGTGATACTATATGAAACCTGTTCTTCCAATAGAATAGGAATTGGATCCTAGTGATACTTTATGAAACCTGTTCTTCCAATTGAACAGGAATTGGATCCTAGTGATACTATATGAAACCTGTTCTTCCAATAGAACAGGAATTGGATCCTAGTGATACTATATGAAACCTGTTCTTCCAATAGAATAGGAATTGGATCCTAGTGATACTTTATGAAACCTGTTCTTCCAATTGAACAGGAATTGGATCCTAGTGATACTATATGAAACCTGTTCTTCCAATAGAACAGGAATTGGATCCTAGTGATACTATATGAAACCTGTTCTTCCAATAGAATAGGAATTGGATCCTAGTGATACTTTATGAAACCTGTTCTTCCAATTGAACAGGAATTGGATCCTAGTGATACTATATGAAACCTGTTCTTCCAATAGAACAGGAATTGGATCCTAGTGATACTATATGAAACCTGTTCTTCCAATAGAATAGGAATTGGATCCTAGTGATACTTTATGAAACCTGTTCTTCCAATTGAACAGGAATTGGATCCTAGTGATACTATATGAAACCTGTTCTTCCAATAGAACAGGAATTAGATCCTAGTGATTACTATATGAAACCTGTTCTTCCAATAGAACAGGAATTGGATCCTAGTGATACTATATGAAACCTGTTCTTCCAATAGAACAGGAATTGGATCCTAGTGATACTATATGAAACCTGTTCTTCCAATAGAACAGGAATTGGATCCTAGTGATACTATATGAAACCTGTTCTTCCAATAGAACAGGAATTAGATCCTAGTGATACTATATGAAACCTGTTCTTCCAATAGAAAGGAATTGGATCCTAGTGATACTATATGAAACCTGGTCTTCCAATAGAACAGGAATTGGATCCTAGTGATACTATATGAAACTTGTTCTTCCAATAGAACAGGAATTATATCCTAGTGATACTATATGAAACCTGTTCTTCCAATAGAACAGGAATTGGATCCTAGTGATACTGTATGAAACCTGTTCTTCCAATAGAACAGGAATTAGATCCTAGTGATACTATATGAAACCTGTTCTTCCAATAGAACAGGAATAGATCCTAGTGATACTATATGAAACCTGTTTTCCAATAGAACAGGAATTGGATCCTAGTGATACTGTATGAAACATCTTCAATAGAACAGGATTGGATTGATACTGTATGAAACCTGTTCTTCCAATAGAACAGGAATTAGATCCTAGTGATACTATATGAAACCTGTTCTTCAATAGAACAGGGAATTAGATCCTAGTGATACTAATGAAACCTGTTCTTCCAATTAGAACAGGAATTGGATCCTAGTGATACTGTATGAAACCTGTTCTTCCAATAGAACAAGAATCACCATGCAAAAAATATGTTATACTTATGTGAAACCACGTATGTATAACAAAGTTATACTAGTAGTATACATACCCTATGTAATCTTGATGTTTACTTGTGGAGTATAACAGAAGTATACTCCACTTTAGACAGCCAAATGTTTTAACCTGGTGTGTATACTAAATGATGCTCAAGTTCAATGTTTTAACCTGGTGTGTATACTAAATGATGCTCAAGTCCAATATTTTCCCCTGACGTGTATAGCAACTAAATGATGCTGTTCATTATCACTTTGTTTTAATTAATTCATTAAGTACTGAGAGTGTTCCTGTTAGCTCTCTGCTAACTTTAAATAGCTTAATTATAATAATGTAAGATATTCCAATCCAAATACTAGTATCTTTTGAGATTACCATACACAAGAAGAGACTTAAAAAGCTTTATGAACCTGAACTTTAATTTAATGTTTGTTGCTTACTATTTGATTTACCAAGCAAAGTGTACAAACACAGTAGACTAAGTAACACCTGAGGTATACTAGGCATCTACTGGAGTTTACTGAAGTGGTAAGTTCACAGATAGTATATCACTACTATTTGGAGTTTATAAATGTAAAATGCAGGATGTAGCTATACACTGTCATGTATATGGCTATATATAATACATACATTTGTTTATTTATTTTCGTTCTCATTTATTTATTCTCATTCATTCATTCTCATTTAATCCTTTATTTAATTGCTTCACAGCTTATGCATGGCGCATTAAATAAATTAAACAAGCAATTTTTTCAAGTATATAAATCAAAACTCAGAATGTAGTTCGATACACAGATAATAAGCATTATAACAATAATAGTAATAATAATAATAATAATAATAATAATAATAATAATAGTAATATAATAATGTCAATTAAAAGGCAATGGGTGAGTTGGCACAACTAAAAACGGCTAGTAGTACATGGTTCAGAGACACGCATCTGTCTAGTGCCATAAGAAGGGCAAGAATTGATGGGCCTGTATCTCCCGAGCACTCAACTTCATTAAAATTGACATACCTAGTAATTACTGTAACAATAATAAATAATTTGGTTGATCACATAAAAAAAAGGACCTCCACACTGATAGCAAGCTATAGCTATTCCTTTTTTTTTTTTACTTTTTTGAAATTTTCCCAATGAGTTAGCCAGAGGATAAACTTGTGACCCAGCTATGAAGTTTAACTGAACAGATTACTTCTCATCTATTTGAAGGTTTATTTTCAACTACACAGTAACTTCGTACCCCGAAAACCCTTTACCATTAGAGTAATAGAGTAAAAACCCTTTACCATAAGAGTATTAGTAAAGACTGGAAATGGTCGTCCAAATCATTGTCAAAGGTTGCATGCTGTAATGATTAGTTGGGGAATGACCTTTTACCAATCCTGATATGCTACCCGCGGGGAAACGATCAGGGATGGTAAAGGGTTCGGCTCCGCCAGATTGTTATACCAATGTGTCATGGACTGGACTAGAGTGGAACTTGCGCTATGGTGTACACGGGCTTCAAGTCTAGGTGAGTAGTTTGTGGCCTGAAAGCTTTCGCCAGATATACTGTAAATCTCTGAATTTGCTGTCTGTAGTCACTATAGGTGTCATTTTAATTTTAGCTACACAGCAAACATCATAAAACTAATTTTTTAGTTCTTGTGTGAGAAGATGTAGATGCATGTTGGAGTTGGAATGTTAACAGCCTAAATTTCATAGGCTCCAACTGTCCCAGAATCTGCAGGACAGACTTGAATTTTTACCTTAGTCCTAGGTCCTCATTTATAAAGTATGACATTGCTCACCTTCACTACTAAGAGCAAGTAAACAACGGCATGATTATTTTTTTCATCTGGTATAAGGTCACATTCAATCTACGGTTTCATTTTGTCCTGGTCACATTCCATCTACGGTTTCATTTTGTCCTGCAAAAAAATTACAGATCAACATCCAAGTTTGAAGCAGGCCACCAATATTTCATTGATTTTCAATTCTAAGCAATACAATGGCTACAGCAACGGCATTATCACTGCTGCAGTAATCTTCTCAATTACAGAAAATTCACTATACCAGTTTTAGCTACAACCAGATTGCTACAAGAAAGTACTTGCACAGCTAGAAATTTGCATGTAATAATTTAGAAAAAAAAACAGGGTGGGTGGGGACGAGGGGAATTGATTTGTTATGATTTTTTTTTTTCAAATTGTATGTATCTCTTTGGCCATGGCAGTGAATTATTCAGTACTCATCAACAAACTCTGTGCTCAAAGATGCTACCATTAGCTATAAATCACAGCTACAGTAAAAGCTTAAGCATTAGAGTTAACTTTTGTCTATGGTGTCATTCTAATTAATGCTTTCTGGAATACCATTGTGACAATGATTTGTTGTGTTTTAACTGAAAATAAGAATCAGTGCGTGACTTAACATTTGTATTTTTTTTTTTGGTTGATGTGGTGGCGAGGATAGCAACTTTCAGTGTAACAGTGTGCAATGTATCTTTTGCCAGGTAAAGGGTTCGGCTCCGCCAGACTGTTATACCAATGTGTTATAGGACTGAACTAGAGTGGAAGCTTGCGCTATGGTCATGTACGCGGGCTTCAAAGTCTAGGTAAGTAGTGTCCTGAAAACTGAATTCTCTTTTGCCAGATACACTGTAAATCTCTGAACTTGCTGTCAGTAGTAACTAAAGGTGTCATTTTAATTTACACAGCAAACATCATAAAACTGTGTTTAAGTCGTGTTTCTTGTCCTCAAATTTTATCCTGTAAGAATGAATGATGCTAAGCAAATGTTACCTGAGTTATAATAAAGTCAGTGTTTGAAGACAGTGGATTCCCAGTTGTTATTTTTTTCTTTGCACACTCAAAACTTTTATTTCTTTGTGAGAAAATGTAGATGCATGTTGGAATGCTAACAGCCTAAATTTCATAGGCTCCAACTGTCCCAGAATCTGCGGGACAGACTCGAATTTTTACCTTTGTCCTAGGTCCTCATTTATAAAGTACGACTTTGCCAGCATTAATGCCTATCTAGGCAACTGGGTATTTTCAGGCACTTTTGATGACCATTACCAATTCTGGAATAGCATGGCACCATTACAAGTAGTGTGGCTGTCCATGTCTTACGAGTCACTATAAGTCTTAAACGAAGAGGTCGCATATTATGGCGGTGTAGCTGGGGACATGTTTCGCTATAAGTGAAAAATGGCTGACACGCCCCCTTGTGTTAAAATATGGGTGTGGCCATTGCCGTACCTGTTCCGACTCCCCTGTGATATGTGACTCGAGTAATTCGTCGTCATTTGGCTAATATTGTAGTCCTGTAATCATTATGAGTGCATACATATTACACCCTGAGTATACTTGTCTCTGCCCACTTTTATCTTATAATACCACGCACTGTATCCATGTGTGTCCGTGCGATGCATACTCTATAACCAATTGAACATGTCGATCTTTACTGGCATTCACAACCTGTTGGTACTCATTCCTATTGTAGTATTATGATTTAGTACAATACATTCTAGTAAAGATGTAATTTGCAATAGATTATAAGTAATTATACACTACTGGCACTATTTAGTGCACACTATGTGCACTTGAAGTTATATAGAGTGAAACTTATAGTTTAAATATTTGGACTTTTATCACTAATTTCTTTACACATTCAGAATATATTTTGAAATTGTGTGTACATATACACGCACACACACACATCTGCACATACATGTGTGATGAGTATACTGTCAACGTGTATACCCATTTTGTGCTGTAATGGGCTTCCTGTATCACCTAGGTGAATAATGATTTGGTGTAAGAAGATAGGAGTGGTTTGAGCATGTAGGTGATGAAGTGTGTGTGCATGTGTTCTATAGTGTTCATGTGGTGCACAAAAGTATCATTCCTCCATTGTACAACTTATATTTATTGGATTAGCCACACCCATACGTAAGTACATATAATCAGGGCAGAGGTAGGGGCGCCCTGGGATCTCCCCCCAGGTTGAGTTTCCCCCTCTCTCTCCCCCCTCCCCCTAGGTTGAGTTTCCCCCTTCTCCCTACCCCCTCCCCCTAGGTTGAGTTTCCCCCTCCCCCCTCTGTGGTTTTGATTTATAATGGTATTCTGTGATTTTGTTGTTTATATATTATATCTAATATTTGGTAAAAGTTTACTTCAGTTAATTCTAGACTTGAGACAATTTTTAATCAAATGGGTCTGGTTTCAGCAAAAGTGGGTGTGTTCAAATAAACGTGTGGCCCTCCTTTCTAAACTCTTCCCCTCCTCCCAGAAAAATATCCTGTATGACACCATATGCCCATGTTTACTAAGCTGGTCTTCGTCCCATCTAGTTTTTAACCTTTGGCGCACATGCATGGTAGGGTTGCACTACTTAATTTGTCTGTTACAGCTTTTTTTTTTTACGTCTGCTACAGTTGATACACAATAACTCAGCAAATGCAATTAACAGTGGACTGATAGGAACGGTTACAAAAAATAATTGTAAAGATTGTCACATTAACCCTTTCGTTCCCAATCCCGCTTAAAAGCGGGTGAAGACTGGTTGGCTTCTCCGAATTTTTAAAAAAAGTTACTTTGTAGCTAGAACCTTCAGATTGCATACACAGGTGCCCAATGCATTGGAGAAGCATCTAAAATAGCTTTCAGCCAGGGCTGCTTCGACAGTACCTCACAGCAGTTGCGTTTATTTCTTCCTCGGCAAAAAACAACAACATCGGTTCTCCGTCGAATTTTTAAAAAAGTTACCTTCTTCACAGCAGCTTCATTTATGGATCCAGTCATCTCCAGAGCTTTGTAGAAGCAGCGAAAAATTGCTTGAGCCCAGTAGCCTTCCATAACACATTGAAACAACCGCTTCTTTGCCGACCAAGACTTTGCTGTTTGACTTACTGTCTTCTTTTTTTTTTTATAAAATCGCCAGTTCAACTGGGGGCCTCCCCATTACGTACAGTCTTAGGTAATGCTTATTACATCATAGGAAAAAAGTGAGCGTGTCGTGTGATCCAGGTAACTATGCAAAAAAAAATTTTTTTCAAAGTCAATTTGGAAAAATGGCGTCTACCAGTTACAGTGCTGTGGAAGTTTTAGACTTGCTTGATACTGACTCTAGCGACTCAGGATCAAGCGGAGAAGAGGGAGACGACATCTAGGGCTATAGGAGGCCCTGTATCAGGGTTGGGGACCAGACCCCGTCAACTCTGACACTGACAATGGAAGTCAAGAAGATGATCGATGTAAGCTTGTTTTTCTCTTGTCTTTCTCTTCAAAACTAGCAAGCTTCTGTTGTGGAAAGGACTTATTTATAGCTATATTGAGATAGAGAAAGCTGTTTAGCTATAATATATATATATTTCATTGAGTTTTGAGATTTGAAAGTGGGTTGTGGTTTGTTGATCAATTTCAAATTTTCAAAAAAATTTAATTTTTTTTACCAGAATGTACTACTAGGACCAGATGTGTATGCAGTCACCGACCCGATTGTGAAGAGGGATTGTGAAGAGGACTCAGATGAGGTAACAGGAGCAGAGTCTTCCAGTGATGAAGGAGAAGATGCCGGACCTGGCGAAGTACACTCGGAGCCCCATCCCCCCCCCTCCCAAACAAAAATCCTGTATGAAACCCCATACAATACATCATAAAGTTGCAATTATATAGGATCATGAACAATTTGTTGTTTGTATTACAAATATCTTTGTTGTTTGTGTTTTTGTGTATATGAAATTGTTCTGTGAGAAGCTCGACGTCCGATGGCATATGTTCCTTGTGGACACTCATAGATGTCTCCTACATGATCACAATCACCACCAAACACAACAAACAAGATATTTTATTGTTGAACTAATATAATATTGGTATAAAGTACATCAAACAATATTATTTCTATTTTTTTTTTTTTATTATTGATGAGAAAAGTGGAATTTTTTTGGGAAATTTTTTTTTTTTTTTTAAGTAATAGTAGAGGGCTTAAATATTATTCAATTTTCTCAATCAAAAAATGAGGGGAATCCCAAACTCTTGGTCTATTTAGTGATATATGGTTGCTATGGGGTTTTCCCAGCCAGCATCGAGTTAAAAAAATAAAACGGTAATGCACTATTCCGCGGTAGAAGATTAGATTTTTCCGCGCGCGTCCAAACAATTCGGGAACGAAAGGGTTAACCTAGAAAATAATATGCTAGTTAAGGTGTAATTGTACAGACTCATTTCATGACTACAACTGTGTTCGTTACCTTTACCACAACTTAAAAGGACCTCTGCATGAGGTGGAATAGCTGTGGTGAAGAGTTGCCAATGACTGAGTACGTGTCACTATAATCGTCAATAGCAGTCTTAATTGAGTGTGAGACTCTCTGCATGTTGATTCCAAAATTACTGCTGCCTAACTCTCAGCTATTTGGCCCAGGCAGTAACAACAGACACAAAATCCAAATGAAAATAAGTCAGCCTGCTCATGAAATGTGGATGATAACTATACATCAATGCTTAGACAAACGTCAGAACAATTTAATCTTGGTCTGATATTAAAAAATCTGGTATGACAAATGTTACTATATTTTCATTGCTTTACAGACTGTAGTAGAACATGTAGTACATATTGGTATTGCTTTTTAAGCTTCAAAATGAGTAAAATTAATTCATATTATTGATCAATCATATTTAAAGAATATTGATCATCATTTAATGATTGTGTCAATAGTTCTGTGAAAAAGTATATTGTCTCGTTCATGGCCTTAGCTTGTTGTGAGTGCAGTAGGTCACTGAGAGTTAATGCTGAAGTGTACTGCTGGGCTATGTTACCAAGTGTAGGATATTCAATTATTGAACATGGACACTGGATCTAACTATAATTTAGAACTGAGTTTGAGTGAGGTGCATCAATGTAATGGGGGAAATGATTTAAGCAAAAAAAATCATAAACTAAAACTAGAAGCCAGAGCGCAAATTAAAAGGGACAAAAGAAAAGAAGAATGCCCAGTTAAAAAAAATAAAAATAAAAATAAATAATAATAATAATAATAATAATAATAATAATAATAATAATTAAAATAATAATTAAAATAATAATAAAAAAATATAATAATAAAAAATGGAGGAAAAAAGTGTCCATGCCAGGATTGAACCATAGTTGTTAGCATTGAACTTTGAAGCAATGGCAAAGGAGGTAAAAACTGCTAACTGATATGCCAGAAAAGCACACCCTCAAAATGCATGATTATAACCAGATCTGATCTCTTTGGCCGGCTGAATAGCTGACCAGTTATTGTTTGGTTGGATATCAAACACTCTTGGGCAGCAAATATCCAATGGCCAACTGTAATAATCGAGGGATGTCCGAGGTTGCCTATATAAGTCAGGATCCTTCCTAAGGATCCTGACAGTCCGGGATCCTCCTGAGAGTCCCTTACCTCAGTGAGCATAAGAACAAGTGTCCAGAGGATCCTGACAGTCTGGGATCCTCCTGAGAGTCCCTTACCTCAGTGAGCATAAGAACAAGTGTCCGGAGGATCCTGACTGTCCGGGATCCTCCTGGGAGTCCCTTACCTCAGTGAGCTAGAACAAGTGTCCGGAGGATCCTGACAGTCCGGGATCCTCCTGAGAGTCCCTTACTTCAGTGAGCTAGAACAAGTGTCAGGAGGATCCTGACAGTCCGGGATCCTCCTGAGAGTCCCTTACTTCAGTGAGCTAGAACAAGTGTCCGGAGGATCCTGACTGTCCGGGATCCTCCTGAGAGTCCCTTACCTCAGTGAGCTAAGAACAAGTGTCCGGAGGATCCTGACGGGATCCTCCTGAGAGTCCCTTACCTCAGTGAGCTAAGAACAAGTGTCCGGAGGATCCCGACAGTCCGGAATCCTCCTGAGAGTTAGAACTAGAGAGCTAGAACAAGGATCCCGACAGTCCGGGATCCTCCTGAGAGTCCCTTACTTCAGTGAGCTAGAACAAGTGTCCGGAGGATCCTGACAGTCCGGGATCCTCCTGAGAGTCCCTTACCTCAGTGAGCTAAGAACAAGTGTCCGGAGGATCCCGACAGTCCGGGATCCTCCTGAGAGTCCCTTACTTCAGTGAGCTAGAACAAGTGTCCGGAGGATCCTGACAGTCCGGGATCCTCCTGAGAGTTAGAACTAGAGAGCTAGAACAAGTGTCCGGAGGATCCCGACAGTCCGGGATCCTCCTGAGAGTCCCTTACCTCAGTGAGCTAGAACAAGTGTCCGGAGGATCCTGACAGTCCGGGATCCTCCTGAGAGTCCTTTACCTCAGTGAGCTAGAACAAGTGTCCGGAGGATCCTGACAGTCCGGGATCCTCCTGAGAGTCCCTTACCTCAGTGAGCTAAGAACAAGTGTCCAGAGGATCCTGACTGTCCGGGATCCTCCTGAGAGTCCCTTACCTCAGTGAGCTAAGAACAAGTGTCCGGAGGATCCTGACAGTCTGGGATCCTCCTGAGAGTCCCTTACCTCAGTGAGCTAAGAACAAGTGTCCGGAGGATCCTGACAGTCCGGGATCCTCCTCAAAGTCCCTTACCTCAGTGAGCATAAGAACAAGTGTCCGGAGGATCCTGACTGTCCGGGATCCTCCTGAGAGTCCCTTACTTCAGTGAGCTAGAACAAGTGTCCGGAGGATCCTGACAGTCCGGGATCCTCCTGAGAGTCCCTTACCTCAGTGAGCTAAGAACAAGTGTCCGGAGGATCCCGACAGTCCGGGATCCTCCTGAGAGTCCCTTACATCAGTGAGCATAAGAACAAGTGTCCGGAGGATCCTGACTGTCCGGGATCCTCCTGAGAGTCCCTTACTTCAGTGAGCTAGAACAAGTGTCTGGAGGATCCTGACAGTCCGGGATCCTCCTGAGAGTCCCTTACCTCAGTGAGCTAAGAACAAGTGTCCAGAGGATCCTGACAGTCTGGGATCCTCCTGAGAGTCCCTTACCTCAGTGAGCATAAGAACAAGTGTCCGGAGGATCCTGACAGTCCGGGATCCTCCTGAGAGTCCCTTACTTCAGTGAGCTAGAACAAGTGTCCGGAGGATCCTGACTGTCCGGGATCCTCCTGAGAGTCCCTTACCTCAGTGAGCTAAGAACAAGTGTCCGGAGGATCCTGACGGGATCCTCCTGAGAGTCCCTTACCTCAGTGAGCTAAGAACAAGTGTCCGGAGGATCCCGACAGTCCGGAATCCTCCTGAGAGTCCCTTACCTCAGTGAGCTAGAACAAGTGTCTGGAGGATCCTGACAGTCCGGGATCCTCTTGAGAGTCCCTTACCTCAGTGAGCTAGAACAAGTGTCCGGAGGATCCCGACAGTCCGGGATCCTCCTGAGAGTCCCTTACCTCAGTGAGCATAAGAACGAGTGTGCGGAGGATCCCGACAGTCCGGGATCCTCCTGAGAGTCCCTTACCTCAGTGGGCATCAGAACAAGTGTCCGGAGGATCCTGACTGTCCGGGATCCTCCTGAGAGTCCCTTACCTCAGTGAGCTAGAACAAGTGTCCGGAGGATCCTGACAGTCCGGGATCCTCCTGAGAGTCCCTTACCTCAGTGAGCTAAGAACAAGTGTCCGGAGGATCCCGACAGTCCGGGATCCTCCTGAGAGTCCCTTACCTCAGTGAGCTAAGAACAAGTGTCCGGAGGATCCCGACAGTCCGGGATACTCCTGAGAGTCCCTTACCTCAGTGAGCATAAGAACAAGTGTCCGGAGGATCCTGACAGTCCGGGATCCTCCTGAGAGTCCCTTACTTCAGTGAGCTAGAACAAGTGTCCGGAGGATCCTGACAGTCCCTTACCTCAGTGAGCTAAGAACAAGTGTCCGGAGGATCCCGACAGTCCGGGATCCTCCTGAGAGTCCCTTACCTCAGTGAGCTAGAACAAGTGTCCGGAGGATCCCGACAGTCCGGGATCCTCCTGAGAGTCCCTTACCTCAGTGAGCATAAGAACGAGTGTGCAGAGGATCCTGACAGTCCGGGATCCTCCTGAGAGTCACTTACCTCAGTGGGCATCAGAACAAGTGTCCGGGATCCTCCTGAGAATCCCTTACTTAAGAACAAGTGTCCGGAGGATCCTGACAGTCAGGAATCCTCCTGAGAGTCCCTTACCTCAGTGGGCATCAGAACAAGTGTCCGGAGGATCCTGACAGTCCGGGATCCTCCTGAGAGTCCCTTACCTCAGTGGGCATCAGAACAAGTGTCCGGAGGATTCTGACAGTCTGGGATCCTCCTGAAAGTCTCTTACCACAGTGAGCATATGAACATGTACTGTATTCTTTGCTGTTACTTGATTACATGAGGTGTGTTATTAGCACATGTTTAAGGGTGGTAAAATGAGTAACTTTACAAGGCAAGCTTTATTGCTTCAAATTTAATGACACCTTCAACAGTTGAATATACTACTTCATAGAAAATTATAGGTATTTTTATTTAATAAAAATGGCAAGAATTTTATTGGATAAGATTTTGTATAGCAAGTATGCTTCATTACAGAATAATATTGCTAAACCTAATAGTTGGGCTTTAATCTCTTCCTTATTTAGCTCCTTTTTTATAATATAAATCTTATTATCAGGGTTGTTTAAACATTTTTGCTTGAAGGGTAAGCTTTGACAAGTTCACTGGCCTCTATGTATGTGTATGTGTGTGAATGTTATTATAAAATGGTGTATGCTATAATTAAGGTTCAGCCAGGTTTGTGCACAGATTAGTATATCAAAAGTTTGTAATATTGATGACGTATAGGGGAAATTTTTTTTAATTTAACAATTTAACAATATAATCAATGTAATAATGTAATTGCTTATTTAATGTTCATGATTATTAATGGTCCTGGACTTCCCTGTAGCAGACAACAACAAAACAGTGATCAATAACAATTGCCTCTATAATGCAGGCCCACCAAGTGGATAACAGTCTTACCATGGCATGTCAGTCACATCAATAGCATTGATGTACTGGGGTACTGAAACATCATATCTTGACAGTTTGACCGCTAATTCGCTAACATCCTCTTTTTCCGCTGGCACTGGTCTCTTTCGAAACTGATATGACTACAAGTGCATATGAAGTGTGGTATTTTCCGACAAGTTTGCAATAGTTGTATATCTTACCCTACTTGCACTGGTTCGTCCCTGTTTAACAACCAAGTTTCCAAGTTCGTCTTCTAGCTTTTTAAAGCCTCGCAGAGCACCCTCTTTGTGATCAAAAGATCTAAATTTTTTTTTGTCTAGCAAGACACTGACATCTAAAAATTTGCCCGGAATTTTTAAAATGTGCCTTGCTATCTCAGTGTCACTCTTTCGTCCACCAGGAGCTGAATAGATATTAAGAAAACAATTTTATATTTAGTGATCACTAATACATTACTCTTACATGCTAGGACTGCAATGGATTGGGCAGTACCAAGCCTTCCTGCTATTATTTTAGTGTGTTCATTACACACCCGCACAATGTCCAATGCAGCCTTAACTGCTGCATCAGTGATGGTTGAAGAAACAGTGTACTCATGGTCTATACCAAACAATACATGCAGCACAGTGGCAACTCTCATTGTTTGGCCTTTTGATTTACCCAAGAGTCCTTTGCAACAATAATAAAAAAAAAATGAATACAATAATAAAATAATAATAGTAATGTACCAGTTAAGAAGTCATCAGCACCACACTCATTTTCCAGCTCATCTTGGATCTTATCATATGCTTTGTCAAAGCCACCGGACTGAGGCTGAAGGTCCCATGACCTGTGAATTGGTTTGTCACCACCTCCTTCTAACCAAAGCTTCTCTAAAAGTTCCATTATTACTTCTTCTGTTAGTTAGTGTATAAGTTATTTCATTATAGAGGATATATATAGAGTGTACTAACCCATTAGTTTGCTCAACTCCTGATCATTGGTCGTTGTTAGTGTATCCAAATGGCCAAATATGGGTTTTGGAAATACCCACATAAACCTCTGGCAGAATCCTTTCTGTGAACCTCCTTGAGCTTCAATGATTGCCCGTGCTACACTAGGCTGCGTAAAGCCACCAATTATTAGAGAAGTTCTGTCCATAGAAAAATTGGCCTGACCCGTAACTAAAAATTGATTAGGTACAATATTTGGTAGCTATTTTATAAGAGAATATAAATTTACCTGTTCTACGCTTCCATTGATGGCCGTTATACAATTGTAAAAACTTATGAATGTCGTGAGATTCACTCAGGCCTTTGGAACTGTACAGATTTATCCCTGTTAAGAAAGAACTAAGTTCATCATATAGCCCAAGAAGTCGTCCGTCATTTTCTGCCATAAGTACACCCATTTTTTCAAATGTTGCTTCCTCCAGGGTCCAGGTAGGATGAGACTCCTTTCTTCCACATTTTTTTCGAAGGTTTTGGAGGAGATTAAAAAGGAACTTATAGAGTGTAGATTTACCAGATCCTGTGGGCATTGCTACGGCTAACCACACAATGATAGGCTCTGTCCAACGTGTTCCAATGCATCTGACATCTGAGTGAGCTAGCACAAAACTTGCTAAAGAAATTAATCCAAACAAAACTGCAGTTGCTGGAACACTGAGTGTTTGTCCAATTGCCGAGCATCCCTGTGTCATAATGTAGCAATAAAGTTGTGATAAAACAGTAAGGTAGTACATCATTACCTCTCTTAGTTTCTGAGGATAAAGAGTCCAATCAATGTCACTTTTCCAGCATGCAGCTAACCGAGCCTTAGTCTCACTAATAGAAGCCATCTGTGAAGATTTTTACTCTAAAATGCCTACTGTAAAAGGTCTTATATATTCATTCATGAGCATGTCTTTATGTGTGAGCATGCTCAGTAGACTCCTTTTTGGACTTGCATTGAACTTGCATTCATGCTCAAAGAGGATTATTAACATTTAACACCTATTCACTGAATAGCTCTGCTCACAGCCACGCCAGACCTAATGAAGTTTAGTATCTGCTCCTGCTCTCCACCACAGGCCTTTCTTGAAGTAGCCAAACCCACTATTTGCACACCCTTTATGGAGGCCTTCTATTCCCACAGACTGGGAATACAAGCTTGATAGCCCTGGCCCTAACTCTTAATCCCCTTAGAGTTTCATTCTCACCAGCTGGACTCAAGTTATACTCAGGTCTTGCTGGAAGCAGTTAAACCCTTAATAACACACCCCATTGGCATGATCATGAGAAACCCCTTGCCACACAAAGACTTACAATACAAGTGTGATAGCCCTGGCCCTACTAAGTTATCTCCACACATATTCTTAATCTCCTGCTTGACAGTCTAACTTACTGTTGAATCAAATAAGCAAAGATGGACGCAGTTGGTAGGAATATTTTCAGTGTTGTTGCACTAAGAAAAATCATTTTTTCGGTGCATCATCTTCCTAAGGATATGCCAAATTATTGGAAGACAATAAAGGAATTTGCTGGGACAGATGCTACTATACCTGAAATACAAACGGCTGTGCAGAATATGGAATTTTTATACCAAGAAGCGTTTGCCACTGATGAGGAGTTACTTCAAAAAATTTGCAAGGAATCAGTTGGTGTTGTCCTGATGTCATATCAGAAGAAATGCAGATCTTGTGGGGCTAATCTAGTCACTCGAGGCGATCGTTCTAGAAAGCTAGTGTTGTACACAGAGTCTTCTGGAACACTACCATCTCTGCATTTCCGCAAAGTATGTTCAAAAAGTAGCTGCAACTTTACACAGCATTATGGATACTATTCATTAGGTGAGTAATTTTTATTTTAACAATAGCATTAACCTTCTATCAGAGTAACAATGCCATATTCTTAATATACGATTGGCTGTTTGCCTCTATTTAATTCTGTGACCTAATTTGTCACTCTGAACATTCTAGCATTTGTGATATTAAGATCTGCTAATATACACATTTATGCTGCACAAATTGAAATATAGAAAAGCTATGTGTATGTGTGTGCGAGCTCATACGTATTTGTGACTTGTCAGGTGACATCGTTGTACATGATGATGACAGCTACCAACTTCAGTATCTTATGGTGACCAGAGAGACTGCATTTGAATTGGACTTTTTGAAAAGATTTGATGCAGAACTCCTCATTGGCCAGGTACATACATTATGCTTTATACATAGTAATATACCACTATGAGTAAGTGCTGTACATTACATGTGAATTGCTAAGTACTGGCATTGAGCATAATGGCAAAAGAACCTACTTTCTCCCTAGCGGGTAAAAGTGCGGCAAGGCCACAAAGAGATCGCCATGCCAATCAGATCATTATTTCAGTTTCCACTTCTGTGGTATTTCAAAATAATATCACACCTTTTTTTTGTATTGAAAAATGACTTGGCTATGGAATTAATATACGTATTTATATAGATCAGTTACAAACAGAAAAGTGACATCTATAACTGTTTCCACAAGTATGAGGGTATGATTGCTCACTGCCAAGGAGTGCCTGCCAGGTATGTAATGCAATTATTTCTTTGATCTATTGATTGTGATTACCTCTAACAGCTATCATGCACTGGAAGATCGTATGAGACTAGACCGGAGACGGCTGGAGAAAGCTCATCTTACGTTTGCGTTAATGAATCTATATCAGTGGTATGCAAATGATCTAAGGCACATTCCACTCCAAACAGATGACCTGGATAGAATGATTATGGACATAATTCCCGCTTACCATTTAGCATTTTGTAGACTCTACACAGGTATGTAATATGTATACACTGTATGTGTGTGTGTGCCTATAATAATTACTACATGAGTTATGATAACAGTGTGATATTGCGAGTGAAAGGAATAAAAGCAGTGGAGATATTGTTGTATAATACGGGTGTACATGTGAATGTTTCTTGCAGCGCATCAATGCAATGTCAAGGGTTGTGGAAGTGTTCTAGTGTTGGATGGGAATCAAAAAAATAACCGACCAGTATGTGCTGCTGAGGGTGCTGGATACACCGAATATAAAGGTCTTCCTGGATCCATCAAAACTGGCTGCTTACAAACACCAGAGCAGCAGAGTAAATATTGCAAGTTCCACAAACCACGAGTCATGGACAATACCACCATCATTGGGTCTACTTCTAATATAGTGGAAATGCTGCTTAGAAAGAAGACAACAAGAAACTCTACTTTTTATGAGGTATTTTAGTATATATTTGTACTTGGTAATTTGGCATGAGTGGCAAAGCCCACATAGCTTTATTTATAAACAATGATGCTAATTAATGAACACACTTCATTCACATTCTCAATACAACCACTCATGCTTCTGCCATATATGGGATGAGCTAGGAAGAGGACTTCCCTCAGAGCTACAATTTGTGGAGTGCTGGTAGTTGCAGTTAGTTAGGAAGCTAGAAGTTATTGGTTGTGGTTGTACAATTGGGCTAATTCCCTTCTCTAAGCTGTTTCAGCTCTTGAACTGTCAAGCTTCCCGTAACAGCAGTATGACTGATTGAAGAGTGTGATATTGCAATATTCTCATTAAATGTGAATGGACTTCATTCTAGCTCTTGCATATATTGTGCAACTCTAATTGCTGCTCATCCCTTACTGCGAATTATTGTCTACTCTCTTATAGCCCTTAGTAATGGAAGTAGCACTATACAAATTTTAGCACATGTTATTTATTGTGGTGTATAGGTACATAAATTATCCCATCATAGTAAGTCAGAAATAAAATAATTTATGGAGGACTAAGGACCTAATTAAGTAATTTATTTAATGAGCCAGAATTTATGCTTCCCCTTCATTTTCAATAAAATACACTAATCTAATTTAACCATTCAGTTGTATCTTCTGAAAAAAGTGTTTGTATGAGTACTAGCACGGGTAACCATGCTATTCGGGATTAATAGTATGAGTAACGCAATTGAAATAGCACAAGGCGAAGCCGAGTGTTATTTCAATTGCTTTACGAGTGTTGTTGATCCCTAATAGCACAAGTTACCCGTGCTATCACTCGCTAATAGTAGGCCAGCTTTTTAAAAAACCATTTGCACTTGTATCTACACCATATCGTTCACTCACTATTTCTGTATTTCAGGATTAGCTTCCTCTGGAACTTCATTTTCAACCTATGGCTCTCCTAATGTTGAAAACATTCTGTCTAATATGGGTAGAGCTTCTATGGTATAGAATGACATTGACATTGTCTTCAACTAGAAACTACTCAAACTGTATGCTTCCAAGGTTAATGGTGCAAGCTTGCACACCAACCCGTACTATTTTACTTAGCTACTGTGGTATTTCACTTAGTTTCCGTGCCATTTCACCTAGTTATGTGCTATTTCACTTTCACCGTGCGATTTCAATCGAACAGCGATTTTTCCCATACAGTTTTGAATGGGCAATTTATGCACCGTACTATTAGAACAAAAATTTAAAACCCTATCTATCACTTTTTAAAGAGTTGAGTTTAAATACTTGTTATATTGAATGTGTTACAAGGTTCTTTGGCTTGGAAAAGAGCAGTGTTACACTACATGGGAACCTGAGGAAGAGCTTTCACCATCTCTGATCAGAGAATTTGAATCTGGAGCTCAACAGACAGTCAGTGACAATCTCTACACGTCTGGTATGGGAGGGATAACTCACACACTCACTGTTGACTGTAATGAAGGCTCAACCAATCCTTCTCACAGACCAATAGTGAAGGACAGTGATGGGTAAGCTGGTTGTTGACAATACAGAGATGTTAACTTTTGATCTGTAGTGTATTTGTAGTGGATAGCGACAGCCAGGAACTTCAGTGTCGGACAGAGAAGGACAAACAAAAGCTTCACAGTTGAACTGCAGGTTAGTATATTGTGCACACACTCTATGAGGTAGCATGAAATTATATTAGCTAAATGTTATAGTATATTGCACATGCACACACACACACACATGCAAATGCTAGATTGGGAGGGGGGGTGCTGAAACGTTTGAGGGAGAATCAGATCTTCCTCCCCCATCCCACTGAATCTTGATTTAGTATATATATGTGTGTGTGTTACCTGCGCTTGAAAAAAAAAAAAGGTATTCTGGCTGGAGTTTGGCCCTGTGGCACAATTACAGTTCTCTCAGAGCTGTTCCTATCAGAGGGCAAGGGTCAAGTATATGGCACCATTCACGGGCTTTTACAGGAACACCAGGAAAACACTACTCAACTAAGTAAGTCACATATAACAAGTGAAAAACTGATTATGAATGCTATATTTTATCTGTTCTTACAGAATATTTGATATATGATGATGGGTGTCATCTCAAAAAATATGCGCAAAATAAGACCAGGTGCTCTGCCACGCCTACATCCCAAAGAATTGCTGACATGGCAATAGTGATAGACAAGATGCATTTCAAAGGTCACATTGATCCTTGGTGCAAGGAGTATTGTAACCCACACAACTTCAAAGAATTAGAAGGGGTAGGTGCTTCAAGTATCATGCATACTTATTTGATTTTATGTATTCTTACATTGTTACAGGTGGATACTGAAATATGTGAGCAAACATTTTCATGGCTCTCACGTTACTCAAGAATGACAAGGCACATGAACAAATCTCACTTTTTATTTTTTATTTTATACATTTGTGACTTACACAATAGGCGGCATAATATAAAAAATTAATTTTTTTTTCTGAACAAATCATGATTATACTTTACAGTACTCAAAAATGGAACAACATAATCTGTGCGTGTGTGTATAATCATTGAATGAGGATAAAAAAACACTTTCTAATGGAAAAAGGTCAGAATCTTATGGGCATTTCATATTGTACATACTGACGTAATGTACATTCATGAGGATACCACACAATCAGGATCCTCCTGACATTTATTCATACCCTCGGACGTAAAAGACTCACAGGAGGATCCCGAACTGTCAGGATCCTCCTGACACTTTT
>WLWD01000273.1_pt1 | contig 46537 bp, 9 predicted proteins | sample 6712731 | NCBI WGS metagenome assembly WLWD01 (sample SAMN12718690, study PRJNA576275) | sponge metagenome | isolation source: marine sponge | host: Mycale hentscheli | place: New Zealand: South Island, Marlborough, Capsize Point | collected 2014-11-01 | reverse complement strand
ACTGCTCAAACTTTTGCGCGTGTAGTATTTCTGTGCACAACTCTCCAACAGCGGTGTCAAAACTCTTCCTTTAGGTGATGCCATTAGTTTAAGCAGTGACTTGGCCTAGCTTTTTTAAGATATCTGGAGTTGTAACCGACAGCATTTCCCAGCATAGCTTTGCACAAACTCTGCCTCTGATCTGAACAATTCACGCGCCTGAAAATATTTAACGATTTACACCCACACTAATTGAACCACAGTTAACCACTTGCTGACTAATATGTCAGTTTACCAGACCCTTTTCCCGCGCAGCGATTGGTAAAGGGTCTGGCTACGCGAGACTAATAATCATGTTACCATAACCAACCCCCAAGTGTGGTTGTTACAAAGGTAAAATTATATTTCATTTAATTACGCCAGTGTTAATCTTTCTGTTCTAAATATAGGGGGGAAACCCTGATCTGAAACATGCACTGGCCTTACAGTTACTGACTGTGCTCCTTTTAACGACGCACCATACTCGTATGAAAGTCACCACATGAAAAATGTGATTATTGCCATTATTTATGCGACATAACCTAATCCAAAATGGCATGGGCATGGTTTTGCTGCCTCTTGCTAGTTTTTAGCACTTTGCTAGCTATTTTTTTGCTAGCTTGTAGCACTTGTTTGGAGGGAGCGACATGAATGTGCTGAACCACACACAGTGCAGGGTTTCATCCAAGGGAGGGGGGCGGGGGGCGGGGGGGGTATCCCCCCCCACTTATTTTACCTACTCAGAATGTTACAGCACAGCATCAAAATTACCTTGGTCAAGTGCTGGCCCTTCTATAGATATCATTAGTTTTGATAGTGAAGAAAATTGAAGCCTATTTTGAAAACGATTCTGATTTCTACTGTCGCTATGATTTGGATAGCAAAAAGTATTACCAGTACTTAAAATTATTACTTACTCCACTTTAATTTCGACCCCCCTCCCCCCCAAGACAAAAAATTTCTGGATGAAACCCTGTAGTGTACTGCAAATCCTCCAAGAAAACTCTCCTACTATGGCAGATTCAGTGTCTGTTCCAAAATTGGAATAATGGATAATGAACCCCGCCCGCAGGCGCTAGCTTATTAGGGTTGTAACTTACAATAATGTTTGTATGAATACAACGTAGGCAGAAAAGTGATTCACACATTCGTCTATCCCGAGGTCTATCCCCACAAGTTTATTTGAGCACTACTATACACGCCTACATTTTCAAGACTGATCTTCATAAAATCGGTAAAGGGTAGATTGAATTACATATCTCTAAATAGGGTAAAGGGTTTCTGACGTTATCACGTGAGAAAGCGCACTTGCTACTGTGTACACACGTAAGGAATTTGGCGGTTCATTTGATCTAAAAGGTCTACTATATTCATTCAAAATGTGCCAATTGGTACCGTTACCGCGAAATGCTGCAAGTAAGTGAGGTGGGGAAAGGAGAAGTCATTGTTTTATAGGTGTAGCTAAACTAGTGGCAGGCATTGGACGGCATAAATTTTAATTGATAGGGATTGGGTGGGGGTAGGGGTGGGGGTAGGGCTAGGTATAAGAAATACAGTATTTCTGCCAGCAGCTAGCAGCTGTGTTTAATTGATATAGCAGACAAGAATTTTAATGTTGATATTATGAAACCCATTGTGTAGGAGTTATTTATAGACCCTTTACCTAACTTTTTGAGACCCAAGGTGAACTATAGTCTGGTGTTGCCGACCCTTACCTTTTTAAATATTGTGCCTGGGTGGAGGAAAGGGTCTGGGGGCTCAAGTACCAATGATCAGATTCGTGCTAACCACCAATTTAAAACATTCACCACAGTGGTTGTATACTTCGTCTCAATAACGGTTGAAGAGATTTCACCATAACTTACCAGCCAGATAGTTTGATAAAAGTAACCTGAAGCTGTACAGCGGTAGTGACAGTCAATTGCTAAAGGTTTGGGGTATAGCCATTTCTAGAGCTGGTACGTATGAAGTTGTCCACAGACCCTGATAATCCAATTGGCTATACATTATATGTATGTGTTAGTATTTTGCTGTATGCCAAACTGAACTCACCCCCAGAACGGGTCCCTTGACAGATTCATTGATAAACAGTGTATTTTTTTTTTGTTTCATAGAGACTAGGTTAATTCAACTAGACCCTGTGTACAAGGGTAAATTCTTACCATGCAATACAAGCACCTTCTGATATCAAGTACATGTTGCAAGCGTTAGGGACCTTTTTCTTGAATAATAGACCGCAAGACTACCAGAGTGTCCACAGTTGGGCTTAATTAGAGCATGCGCAAAAATTATTTCAAACTGGTCATTGGTACTAGAGTCCCCACAGGGTTTCATTTAGGGGGGGCGAAAGGGGGCATTTGCCCCCCCTTGGGTTCTAAATGCCCCCCCTTGGATTCTAAGTGCCCCCCACCCTTTTGAAAGAACCGATATTTATTAAGAGAAAAATGTAAACCAAATTAATAATAAACAATATTCACACAGCAATTCGTCTAGGTTTTTTGTTCCATACTGTAATAATGTCATTTAATTGTGTAGATGAGAGCGTCTCGGGTGTCTCCATGGCTATTTTCATCAAATAGGATAATTGTGATTGCCCAATTCGATTTCGAATTCGTGTTTTAATTAGTTTCATTTTGGAGAAGCTCCTTTCCACTGAAGCAGTGCTGACAGTGATAGATAGACATATGTTTGCCAGGGTGCTAATGTTTGGAAAAATTTCACTAAGCATATCACTTGTGGTGAGCTCTTTCAACTGCAAGTGCAGGTTACCTTTCGGCTTCTTCGATAAGTAGCTTCGAAATGTTTTCCACTCCTCTCGGGTTTCGCGGGAAGTAAGAGCTTCTTTGGTGTATTCATCTCCACCAGCAGTCTTAGCAGGCAGCTCTGCACCATAGTGAGCTAATAGTACATCTATTAAGTCCTCACCATATGTATGGAAGTCAGAAGAGTCAGCAGCTGGCACTTTCTTCGATCAAAGATGCCAAATGAGGAGACAATATCTTGTGAAATAAATCTGCTGGATATGTTTGCCTTCAGCATCCTGATAAACGGTTCAGCCACTTGTCCTTGGAATGTAGCAATGCTTTCCGTGGTTAACGTGATGTCAGTGACTTCTTCGATCTCATTCTTTGCATCCATCAGTTCTAATACCCAGTTAGCAGCAGGTAACATGGCATCATCAAGTGTATTGAGAGTGGCATCAACAAGAGGGGTGATAGCTGTCAAGTCTATTCTCTCAGTCTGGAGAGCTCTGCTCAACTTCGCCACTTGTGGCAGAACATAATCAAGGAGGTATATGGCCACTAAAGTTGAGGGCCTACATAAGGCTTTACTGATACCTAGAGCTTCAGGTGCATGTGTCTGCTCATAGATATGGTTTAGAGCAGTCACAATTGTACTGTAGCTAGCTTTGACTGCCTTTTCACAGCGTTCATGGGACAGCCAGCGAGTATCTGATGGTTTCACAACTTTCAGCTCAGGTAAGTCAAGCACCTGCTGTACTGCTTTGAGACTCTCAGCTCGCTTAGGAGAATAGTGGAAAAATTTCCAGAGGGTGGTGAGTGTGATGTACACATGTTTTATCCCACTGGTAGCATTAGCTGCTTGAACGCATGCTAGCTGTAGCAAATGGCAATGGCAGTGTACGAAAAGTGCATGAGGTGAAAGTTTCTTCAGGAGACTCTGCACACCATTGTGTTTCCCAGAGAAAGTAGCTGCTCCATCGAATCCCATAACCACCAGCTTGCTAATCTGTATGTTTTTATCTTTCATGAATTCAACAAGGGCAGAATAAATAGTCTTTGCATCAGTAGCTTTCAATGGAACTATATCCAAGAAGTGCTCAACAGGGTGACCGTCCATGTTCACCCAGCGGAAGAAAATTGAAAGCTCTTCTGTGGTCGTCACATCAGTGCACTCATCTGCCACTATGCTGAAATGGGAAGCTTGGCGAAGCCGTTTCAGTAAACATTCTTCAGCCCATAAGCCAACTGCCTCAACAAATTCAACAACAGCAACTTTAGATGTGTAGGTTGCATTTAATCTAGCTCTTTCAAGGAACCCCTTTAAATCTTCTGCACCACAACTTACGATTAGATCAATAAGTTCATCAAAATTTGTTGTGTGGGGAATGTGGCGACGAGCTAGAAAATGGGTGCAACGAATTAGAGCTTTAATGGCCATTCTGTTCTTCAACTTTTCCTCATCATTAATTTGTTGGAGTTGCTGAATGACTGACCCTTCTTGTAGTGCTGTAGCTGCAGCCATCTCTGCTTCACATGATAGGAGGTGAATATCACTCTTTGCATGAATTTTCATCTTCTCTATTGCCTTCTTCCAGTTCGTGAAAGGTTTTGAGATCCATGTTCCTCCTGTTCTTTGAAGAGAAATTCCTCTCTTCCTGCAAACCTTACAAAAAGCTCCTTGGAAATTTTTTATCAAACATCAGCCAATTGAAGCTCTCTTCCCATTTTTTGTTGTATTTTCGACTGCTTGCAGTGATTTTCTTGCTTTTCTCATGTGTAGTTAATCTTTCCTTTGCATGCTTCTCATGGACAATTAATCTTTTCTTGGCAGGACTTGGCTCCAAAAACTCAGTATCAGATTGATTGCTGTCAATTTTATCTTCTGTGTCACTGCTACTTGAGTGGCCAGGTGACTTTGAAGAGCTTGCACCACAGAAGAAAGAGCGAATATCCATTTGAGACTATCTTAAGCTGTCAGGGACTACGAGTGCTTAGAGTTCTGGTTCTGGAAGTTGTAGAATCTGTATAGATCAAAACTCAACAACTGCTACGGTGAGCTGAGGGCTGGCCTTTTTATAGCCAGCCAGCAACCGTAAGTGTGAATCAACGTGTGATAAACCTAAGGGGAGGTGAGAGTCAGAGTTGAATAGTGTGTGAAAAGCATCTAAATAGTGAATGTCACAGTTGACTGAAAATTGCTAGACGGTGGAGGTGAAAATGAGTAGCTGAATTAACTTGTCAGGATCTGACATAATATGCAGACCTCATTAGATAAGATTATGTTTTTTTAATGTAGGACATAGGCCTTCCAATAATTCTATTTCACTCCCATGGTGACCAGTGCCGCCCGCCCCCCCTTACATTTTCAAAACTCTATTTTGCCCCCCCTTGCAAGAATGTCTGGATGAAACACTGCCCCAGACCCTTTCCTCCTCCCCCGCACCATATTAAAAGTAGGTAAAGGGTAGGCAACACCAGACTAGGTGAACTAACACAGTATCAGAGTTCCAAGCAATCTGCACTACATAGCACAAATTAGAAACTAAAATAATATCATTTGCGGCACTGTGCCGGTCTCATAAAAAAGGTGAATGGTCTCGATATTAGACTAACTCAATTTGGAATTGTAAAATTCTATATTCTATGAAGCAGTTGTAAGTAGCAGCAATTTTGACCAGTAATTGTAAAAGATTTGCAAGTTATTCTTTTTTGATTTGCAGTTGTGAGGTTATTCAGTACTTTTTTCTCTAATGAAATAATATTGATTAAGAAGTATTGGTATACCATTGGGAGTTGTTGTGTGTTTTACAATTTGTAGGGTATTTATATGAGCAGTGGAGGTAATGTGACTTTGCTGAAATTGGTATTTCCCTGCAAGAAGTGATGTGGCATCCCTTATTTTTTAGCCCCTCCCTCTTTCTCCCCAATAATTTTATTGTACTGAATAAATAGTATTATTAGTATTGTTTCCGTTAGAAGAATATTTCTCCACCTATTGTGCTGAGCTAGAAATACCTCTTTTAGTAGAGGGTTAAGCATATGTATAACATTTTGTATGTAGGGTGATGTTAAAGAAGTGAAGTATTGAAAATTCTTATTTGTGATGAAGATTAGGTAAGGGGTTTCGTACTTACAACAGGAATAATAATGAGTCCTATAAAATTTGATATAGGATATAAGCAACTTTAATTGGCTTTTTTGGGGCCTACATGGAAACGGTAAAAGGTTTATTGTGCTTAGGGTAAAGGGCGTGTAATGGATTTCATGTTGGTAATTTGGTAAAGGGTTAATGAAATGGGTTGGCAGAGATGAGATTCTGAGTTATTTTCTTGCTGAACTTATTGGTGTTTACTTTAAGAGAGAGAGTTTTGAGTGCTTTAAGTTTACAAATCCACTGACTGTAATCTTCAGGTGAAAATTGGTAAGTGGGGCATAAAGAATTCATCTTCCCAAACAATTTTAATTAAAAAATTATAATTTAGAAGAATGTACCAATACAGTTAATGTAGTTCATAGGACAAGTACTTGCTAACTTAAGCTCTTAACATTCACTAAAAATATCAAAATTTGTTTATAATCATTTCATACATTTTAACCTAAATATGTTTTGTTCTCTCCCTGCAGTTAGCACCAGATCCTCCCCTGAATCTACTGAATATATATCAATCTTCAGTCTAAGGTACACTATTCCTAAATATTTAAGTGATATCAGCTTATAGACATGCACAAACTTTATACTGGCTTTGTATTTATATATGTAGTAGTAGTTGGCATTGAAGAGTGGTAGTTACCCTATAGTTAAAACTACAGCTATCTACGGAACTCCAAACTGTTATTTTTGCTTTTAAACCAAGTTTATTTTGATGTCAACTGTCAGGCCTTGGCTATGTCTCTTGATCTTGCTCACCTGGGGCTTATAGGTTTGCTACAATAGAACTCACATATGGACATTTATTGTTTATGAAAGATATTGTAGAAAATAATTACTCATCCTTTTATTTTTCATTCACAATTGGCCATAATGTTCAAACATATTTCCTCCCTTTATTTCATGAGAATATTGAAGATAGAGTATGTTAAGATGAAAACAGGAACTTCCAAAATAGTGAGTGTGTATACCTTAAAACTATGAACATTATTTTACGTAAACTAAAATTTCTGCTAAAGCAACACTCTAGTAATAAACCAGAACATTATCCCACACACAGATGCACACACATACACACACAACACACACTAACACACATTTGCTATTAGCAATTGATTGAATTTTCACTTGCATAGCTACCTCTTTAAGGCATTCATATATTATGTCAAAGTTACAAAAAGGTCAATGTGTGTCCACCTCCGAAGGTATTATGTGTTTATTGAATTTTAATCCACTAAGATCAAGTTACTTGTTTACTGTTCATCAAACTTTATTAAATGTGAATAACAAGTCTAAAGCTACAATTGCGAAACTTTGCACTGTTAGTTATTATATTCCTACAAAACATAAAACAGCTGTCCAGGTCTTTACAGTGCTGCTATTGTTCATTAATACAAGCTTATATATTTGAATACCAGAATAGGAATATTCAACCTGTGTTGACTTGTTTGCCACACAACTATTTAAGTTTTACTTTCAATGTGTATTATTAGAGTTATGCGCAATTGTTTGTCTTACTTGACGATTTGCTGTATTTTTAGCATATGTCATAGATATTACATAAAATAGTAATCCAATAATATCCTGTTTTTCTCATTCCCAGTCCCCCAAACCTTTCAAACCCATCGGTAGAGCTTCTGTGGTAATGAATGACTCTGTCTCCAACTAGAAACTACTTGAACACTACGTTTCCTAGTTTAACGCTACACGCGTGTGCATTTACCCACACTATTTCACTTAGCTACCGTGGTATTTCACTTAGCTACCGTGGTTCCACTTAGTTTCCAACGTTACCATGTTATTTCAATTAATTAGTGGCTATTTCACTTTCCCCATGCAAGCGATTTCAACTAGACAGCGATTTTTCCCATACATTTTTGAATGGGAAAATTACGCTTCGTACTATTAAATACCTAATATGAGCCTTTTAGAGGATATTAGGAAACTCCAGACCTGCATGGTCCTACTAGAAGATTTTTAGGGAACTCCAGACCTGCCTGGTCCTTCGTTTACTATTCCAAAGCGATCTTTTGAAAAAGAAAATGTAGTTTGGAGGTCTTTCCAGCATTGTTGGTCTGCAAAATGGCCATTTTTGTACTACTAGGACTCTTCCCATTTAGTTATTTGCCACACATAATTTAAAATGTTTGAAGAAGATAATGCTATGAAGGCCACAAAAGGTGTATTCAGTTATTCAAGTTTTCTTGTGTTGTTTGCTTTGTAGCTATGTCCAAGTAGCTATATTAGCTATACAATATATACACATTACATAATAGATAACTTCAATTTAACACAATTTATTTGACATGAACCTACTGATTGTTATAAAAATCATTTTATTGGTAATTATAATAAAATAATAGGTTGTATTGACTTTTTTTTATTACAGGGGTACTTGAATTTATTAGATACACAGATCATTGGATTAATAGGGGAAAAACACTGTATTGTAACGAGTGGGTGTGGTTAGGTGGGTGTGGTTATAATGGCCGCACCAATATGATCTGGCTTCCTACTTCCTACTATAACCCTCCAGGGCATGCCCGCTGAGGGTTAATAAAGTTTATAATCAAGATTGATAACAGAAAATGAAAAACACATTCAGCGTGGTAAAACAAAGTTGATTAATAAGAGTGATTGTATTCTCTTTTATGTTAGCCTTAAGATTATTAACATGATACACCGATATAACAAGGACTCTGATATTCATGAATACTCTCATACTTTTCCTTCTACAACTGCATGGTCACCTAAAATGTTAACAAATATTTAGTCAACATAAATGTTCCTTATTGCACGATTAATATTCGCAGTCAAACCTGGTTAGCCCCCTTTTGAAGTTTATGGCTGTGGGCCTGAATAAAAGAATGTATGTGTGTGTGTGCAGCTTTCGGGCATTACTATAGCAACATTTTATAAACTCTGGTAAACAACCATCTGCACTATTTTTGTTTCCTTAGTGCTATTGTACAGACTTGTAGAAAAAGTAACTATGTACAATGTTTTGACTTGATACACATTCTTGTCAATACTTGAAGCCATCAGTTTAAAGGCAAACAGGTTGTCAGGTGGTTAAAATGAAAGTTTTTAAAAGTTACTTTTACTGTTGTTAGGTTTACCCAGGGCCAATTTAGACAAACAGAGAGCCATGTGAAGATAAACTTACAGTAAACAATGAAAAACAAATATGCATATACTATATGCATAATATAATAATGCATGTTGTACTAAGTTAAAACTCGCTCTCTGAATGTCCATGTTATTTCATAAGCTCAATAACATCAACATTATTGTAGTACATGATTTATTAGTACTTACGAAGACATCTGGCATACCAAAAATATTAATTTTAGCTGTGTCTTATAATGTGAGTGTATTTATTTCTGTAGATTAAACACAAACACTGACTAATCCGGTATTGGTGATGTTCTTAACATTTAAGACTACTTTCGAAACTGATATAAACTTCAAAGCGTTTCAAGAAGGTTAAGTATATCCATTTCCATGCTTTATGTTAGGCACAATATGCTTACCAGAGAATAATTGAAGCAACATGAAATTAAAGTTTCCATGTATCTCTGTTCAGTGCTAGCTATTGAGTTAATTTATAGTTAAGGAGGTAAAGTAGCACTTCCCTCAAGAAATGCTTGTGGTGGGACCTACTTATTATTGGCCAAGCTTCTCTTCCACTTAATCAAATACAGGAAAGATGAGTTCAAAATACTAAAAACAAAAAAACAAAAATGAAAAACATGTTTGTTTGGAAGGAAAGCACTGGTTATTATAAACAATAGCAGGAATAACAAATAAAACTTTAACTTCAGTTTATGAAATACAACATACATTGCTAAGTATTGTATTATTATGGACTACTCTGGGGATAAAACTACTTAATCAATTTAATGTCTAAACACACATAGACTATAAATAGTGACATGGTGAAGGCTATTCAAAAATGTTGTGTGGTGCCACCTTGTTCGTACAATATGCATGAAGTAAGATTGAATATTTTGTAATACTATTTCTGGAAATTTGGTTCTAAATTTGCTAGTGCGCATTGTGTAAGAGACTACATCTATTTATTAATAGACAAGTAAACAGGACAAACCAAGACAAAGAGCATACAATCACTATTCTACAGACCTTTGGATGGTACAAACTATGGACGACAAGCAAGTAATCTCGCATATGAAATTGTATATAATGATATTAAAGAAGACTATACATCTCAATACGAAAAGATGGATGAAGTAGATAATCAGAACAGTACTTTTACAAAAACTACACCTGAACAGCTAATGGCAATATCAGGTTCATAAGCAAATACGAGTATGATGTTGCAATTATGAAATTCATCTGCAAATATAACTGAGCAACAGGTTCATATCCATATGGACTAGTTTGCACTAAAACACACACACATATATATAATTGAGTTTTTATTACATATTATTCATAATAAGCGTGTGTTGCTTTCTTTTTTACATAGCATTCAACACAAGATAGCTAGTGCATAAAAGAGATACAATATAATGTCTATATGTTAAAAGTATGTTCAACAACTCAAAGCTAAAATTACCTGTGCTATGTAGACCTTAAATTCTTCTTAACTCTCTTTCTGTATAAATAACAAGAAATGATAACGGATAACGTATAAAACATAATAGTATTACTACCATTATTTATAGCCAATGAATATTTACATAGTTGGAGTCACTAAATGTAGTCTGCTTTATGTTTGTCTTGGTTCTATTATATTCTAAATATATTACAGTCTGCATTATATTGGTTATATACACAGTATGAGGACACAATAATACTCTTTATTCCATGTTCCTCAAATACCAAAGTTTGTTGTTTATTAGCAATAATAGATAACTATAATAAGTTGTATTTGTGGCTGATAACATTTCTATAACTGAAAAGTCATTAGTCTTTTGTTATTCTTGTGTGTTATGATCAGTGTTATTTCCAGACAAACAAGTTTTTTTGTTTGTTCATTCCAATTAAAATTTATGCAAATGTAACTATACTTAAGTTATATTTCATATCCGTGGGATGATAATGCGAAAGTAGCCTGGCAGTAGATACATAGGTAATAGTTATCACAAACAGGAAATTGTTGAGTTAAGTGTTAATAGTAAGAGAACACAAGAAACTAACTTTATAGCTAGCAAATGGGAAGGTTTTGAACACACAATAAACTAAATTCTTTTCAACAAAAATCTCAAATAAGCAATAACAAATGTATACTTTTAACTAGTAGCTAATTTTTTAATATACCTGAGTCACTGAAGAAGGCTGAACAGAGTCCAGTCCGTCAGCTTGATTATTAATTATTAAGTACTATCTCCGTAAAAAATTTAAACTTATGATTTTATCCAAAAATAATAATCACAAACCATGTTACTGTCATATCCTATTATTATACTGAAGAGATTAGCTGCCAAATGGTACACTAGGTATAATTGTACTCTATAAATGACCTATAATCTCTTGCTCGCAACAAAATAAAGGAATAATCCTAAGGCACTTCATATGAAACTTATTTTTAATATTCTACATGTCATTATACTTGTTTGCAGTAATAAAATATGTAAACATACAGATATCCAAACAATAAAGACACCAATAACTTTCAAAACCACAAGTGTGTCAGCCTAGATTTGTTTACCTGTTTGTCTTTTACAATAGCCAATTAATTATAAGTGTATTGTGTAATTATGATGTATAATTTTTTGTAAAATATCTCCTGTCCATCAGTTGCATTACTTCAAAGGCTTTAAAAACAATTCTGTTTTGAAATATTTTTACTGTGCTTAATTTTATGGAAAAATTAAACTTTCATTTTACTCACATTGTTGTACTGGTTAAATAAACTTTTAAAAGTTATCTAAACATTTCCATAGTAGCAGCAGCTGCTGTTGATATTTCATTACTTGTACTACTGAGAAAGAATTCAGGGCTAGAAAAAGCATTCTATAACATAATATTATAACTAGACATTCTTATAATACCTGATATAAGGCAAAAACAATGTCCAAGTGAAGGAGCATATAGATGTTACTCATTTAGGGCAGGATAGAGGGAAAAATGAATAAGCTTAATTATTATCTATTTAAAAAATCGTAAGACATAATGAACATGATCTACAATGAGTAAATACTCTTAATAAATATTATCAAAAATGTGGTGTTTGAATTGCTTTTTTATTGTAAATTACTTCTATTAACAAAGCTTCCATAGCAGTTGTGGCTAAAAGATGTTTCTTTTGTGTATATACTGTTGTGTTCTATATGAATGCAGACAAAATACTAAGTAAAATACAATTAGTATGAGTGCTCAAAGTTGAAGTATTTAGACAACATTTTCTGGTAAACAGATTATACAATGTCCATAAAACACTTCCCTACAATACAGAAAAACATTCCACATTATACCATAGTGTACTTTCAGAAGAAAAATGAAGGGGGGGGGGGTGGGCCCGGATTCATCCTCTCAACCAAGTTTAATGAAAAATTATAATGCAAAAGAATGTACTGATACAGTCGATGTAATTCATATCTACTATTTTGTAGACAGGCACACATGTAAACAAAACAGGTTAAGTATGAACATTCTTATTCATTGAGTATTGTATGCATTGTACTGCAACCTTAGGATTAACGTCAACACCCATTGCCACATAACATAAAAGTAAACTGGATAAGGCTTAAGGCAATATTTTTCTACATAATCTAGGTTCAGAGTTATAATGCTGGGCTATTTATCCCCCCAGGTTACACAAGTGTTTATTGACTAATACTCATTACTATGTTGTTCATGCTTGAGCAGTACATAATAAATTTATTATTCATTGATAATACTGCAGAATGTCACTCATTCAATTGGTTGTATTCGTACAAGTGCCTGCGGCACTCTTGTAAATGCTAAGAAAACAGACTCATGATATCTTCCCGTATCAAATGAATAATTTATCAATTAATGGTATACTACGAAAGAATTTTAGTAATACTAGTATCTGTAAAACAAAAGGATTAAGGGTAACTAAGAAAAATACCGTTCAACTGCACCCTAGGATATAATTATTAGCTTTTTCTCAAAACATAGCAGCAGCAATATAACAGCTCTAGGTCTCAACAATATAGAAATATGTACGTATTGTTATTCATTAGCTAATACGTCACATTATCTTAAGAAAGTGTTTATAACGGTCATAAAATTAGCTAAGTTGTGTGCACATGTGACTAGCAACATCCAATAATAATTGTTTTTGTTTAGATGAAACCACAACGGTACAAGTTACTGAGCCACTGCAATACAGCAACACAATTACATATATATAATATATGGTTATTCTCTTACATGCGGCTGACTTAAGAGTATAATGCCTATATACTTTCTGTTCCCTTCACTTCCTATATGTACATTCCTTCAATGAATAATATTGAGCTTAAAGGATGTTTATTACTTGGTACAGTGATTTCCGTTTCCTGCTCTTTTTCCATGTTATATAATGCATGAGGTAAGCTTTGATCTTCAGTCCTCTCAGTTCAGCATTGTTTGCTATCATGAACAACTCGGGTTCAGAGAAAGTTTCTGATCTTTACGCTGTGATAGACAAGAGCAAGACCAAGAAATGTATAAACCAAGAAGGAATTATGGATGACTTTCCTCTGTATTCAGTTGTAAATAAAAAGAAAAATGTGACAAAAAGTAGAAACCTTGAAGAAAGCATTGATTCTGCAGATCTTTATGCCACAGTAGACAAGAACAGAAAGAATGGAAACTTACGAAGCACTGAGCAGCATAATATCAATGAAGAAAGACTAAGTCCAGTTAAATCAACTATATATAACCAGGTCGATTGTAGCAATTCCTTTATCAAATCTGCTACAGGCAAAACTACATTAATGAATATAATCTGGTCAATAGCAGCTGCTGTAATGGTAATATTTATTGTAATCTTTGTTATTACTACTGCTATTGGCTTCACCAAAGTATCCAGCTTGCAGTTTCAGTTTCTTTCAACTAAATTTGATCAAGATTTAAATGTATCAGCTTCTCCCACATCCAACACCGAGGTCATAGATAGCTCAACTACTATGAATTTTCTTCAAAACCAAAGTTTAAATCAATCGACTTCTCCTTCATTCAGTACAGAAGACAGGGAGAGCTCTACACCTGCAGTTAATCGAGTACTTTCAAATTATTCTCACTTACAGCAGTTGTTTGATACAAATAATATTCTGTTGCAATTTTTATCTTATTGCAATAGTAAAGGGGATCTTACCCAAAGTCAATGTGTTGACTCAGTAGTAAGTATATATGGTAGGAACAAAATCCTACCAGCTAAGTCCTGTAAGGAACTTAATAAGATTGTACCTCGCAATTCCGGTTATTATTGGGTGAAAGCTTCTGATGGGTCTACGAATCAAGTTTATTGTGATATGACAATGTCTTGTGGTAACATGACTGGAGGACTCACTAGAATAGCAACTCTAAATCCCTTAAATAAATCTCAGTACTGCACAGGAGACATTAGTGTTAATGAGGATGGATGCTATAAAACATCACCAATGCCCGGTTGCTCAGAGTTTGTCTTTTCTATGTTCAATTTAAATTTATCATATACTCACATATGTGGCATAGCTGAAGGTAGTTACTTTGGTGCACCTGATGGCTTTGCAGGTAGTAGACGGTCATCTACTACTACTATTGATGAAAACTATGTTGATGGTATTAGTTTGACATATGGAAACCCATCTCACAGAACTCACATATGGACATTCAGTGCTTGTGGAGGAGACTGTACTGCAACAGTTCCAGATTTTGTAGGAAATCATTACTCAACTCTTCCATACTTAAGGTCACGTTCAGTTTTAATGTTTCGAAGAAACTTCCTCCCTATACTCAATGAAGATATTGAAGTAAGATTGTGTCAAGATGAAAACAGGGACTTTTCACCACATGAGGGTATATATATAAACAGTATGAACATTTACATATATTAAATAAAACTATATTATAGTACAGTCACCTTGATTCATAGAAATTATTTGTAGTTATGATTGCATAATAGTGATACTCCTCAATAGTAACACATTTTATGTTTTATTCTTTACAATTAAATAACAACATATAACATACATTGTAATGCTGGTGTAATAGCTAACTTCTCAAAGAAGTATTTGTTAAAAATATTCGTTTGGACTCCACAAGTCTTCCTCCTGATGATATTATCACTCCTTGTTGAAGCTACATTCATTTCTGCATACGTTTTATAAGTTCCACTGAGCTGACAAAAATGAAATTGAAATTTGGGTTGGAGGAGGGGGTAGGGAATAAAGAGACTCATGATATCCCTGAAGACTCTTGAAACTCTAGGGACAAAATTTTGATAAATAACATTTTATCTTGTTACGTTCTGGAAATGAGAAAAACTAAAGGGAGCTATACCCTCCCAAGATCTTTTACCATTATTGGCTATTTAGGTTATTATACCATAAGAGATATATACAAATCCCTACTGTCAAAAATTTTTAAACAGTAAAGGTAATCATTTTAAATCTTTTGATGCAGCCAAGGATTCATATTTCCACAATTTGCACTCCAATGGCATTGAGCGAAGAGTAAAATGTGCAAGCGCTTTATCGAGAAAGGATGAAAAGTGATTGTGGGACAGTGGAGTAATTGTTATCACAGCTTTGGGCACCACAAAATGCAACTTATTTCATTGTTTGTAAATGTTTTCCCTTCGAAGAAGTGAAAAATTACAAGTCTGAAATTTTTTCAGATGTTAGATAGATGCAGTAATCCCGATAGTCACCCTTTTACATGTGTAGAATGGATGCTTAAAAATGAACATTTGCAGCAAAGCAGTGTCACTGCTTCGATGTCCGGATGCCCATCGTCAGTGTCCAGTTCGACTACACGTACTTGATCTGAAGAAACTACCACCACAAGCATTCATTCTTGAGATTTTCATCTTGCGTACTCTCCAAATAGCACCCTAGGATGAAGATGCACCTTGGTACCTTGAAAATAAGCCCCTCATTGACAGGTATTGAGGGAGCAATTACCAACAACCATAGTTAAAGGGCTACCTCCACTACTCAAATGTTTGATGTGGGGATTCCAGAGAAATTAATACTAGTGAGGACAGGGCACAAGTCACCAGTCGGCCCTTCCAAATTATGCTAGCATTTTTTTTAGGAATAAATGATGTGAATTCACATAATAGAATGATTCTAGAATAATAAGGGTATTTAGGAGAACAATAAGGATCAAGTTGCTGATCACCTTGCTGGAAGTGTAGCCTCCCTTACTAAGCCACTTAGCTACAAATGATGTCATGCAAGTATGTAGGCAGATCATGACAATTTTTAGTTGACATTATGAGGAGTCAGAGATATCAACATTATCACTATTCTAGCTTCTTCTAATACTCACCTAACTGAAAAAGAGTCTGAACATTTTGTCTTATCCATGAACTATTCATTGTTGTTGTTTTTTGTTTTGTTTGTTGTTCTATTAATGCCACTACTTAAAATGTAATAAAAAACAGATAAATGTAGCTGAAGTAGCTAACTAGCTAAACTTGACAACTTATTTATTGTGTGGAACAAAAATTGCCTGTTAATATTGCAATAAAAAATCAGAGTTCACTTCCAATTGCTACAACCTACTCTCTCTCTCTACATTACACAGTCAAGACTAATATTTCACAGCAGGCAAACGAGAATAAAGTGTGAGCAGACTGATATGGCAAGAAATATCACTCTCAGGTTTTATCTTCACTAGCCTATGACTCATTAAAAAAAGTTAGCCTGCTCTTGAAATAATTTCACAATGTCAACCAACACTTGAACCTTGGCAAGTGTTACATAATTATGTTTTGTTGAAATATCATTTTTAAAATGTTGGCAGTCAAAACTTGATACGGAACAAAACAACAACAACAAAAACAATAATAATAAGATGAAGCAACCATTAGTTACAAGAAAAGTTTAAATTACCGACATAAATACACCAAGAAACGTACCCTACAAGAAGAGAAGAATACAAAAAAAATGCTACTAGTTTCTGCAGTTACACTGAAATCCAAAAAAAAAAGTGCTGGAACAAAGTAGGCACAAATTGGTGAAAAAAGGGGTGTGGTCCAATGAAGTGGGAGCTAAAGTGTTAATTATGCAAGTGGTCTCCGCCCAATTCTCTTCATAAGAAGATGAAGTCTCATAATAACATCTCCCACTAAAGGATGCTAAATGGCCTCCCCATGCCAGCAAGACATCATCAACCTTGCCAGTCTCTCCGGCCTCAGACCTTTCCTGATGGCAGACCACAGCTGCTCCGTGTTATATCATTTTTTACCCTTTCTTAAACGGAGTTAAAATTGATCACTCAAATAATATGCAATTAGAGTTAATAAATCACATTTAGCAGACATAGCAGACTACATATTACATCAAGCAACTTTACATACAAGAACATTCTTAAGTTTGATGTCTCGATGCAGCAAAGCCTGGCTATGCAGGAACCGGATCCCTTCAACCACATCCACAGCAATCTGCATCCTGATTCCAAAGTCCAGCCCTAGTTTGAAGGCAGCATGAAGGTCCCTGGGGTAACGATGCATGATGAAGAGGACCACAACCTGGGAGTTGCTGGAATAGTCATCATCTACGAGAGCTCCCACGAGATTAACAACACGATCATTCTTTGGTAGAGTCCTATAGAATAATTATAGCAGAACATAAACAGACTAATTAACCAAAAAATAGAATAGTGAAAAAAGAGGAGAAAACAGAACATACATCTCCTATCATTGTGCAATGAACACGAATACAACTATAATAATTTTTTATGTAATGAACAGGAAACAACTTTAATGTAGGTAAGTTTAAAGACTGAATAAAAATAAATGTATTAATATTATATAACACGCACTCTGAATACAATATTATACTTACATAAAATACTCTATTTCTAATATTCCACACTAAATAAACTGAAATACTACACAACTATGTGAAATCCCTTACCAGGTATAGTGAAACTCAATTGCCTCGATCCAAACAACAGGTCACGTCCAGTTTTAATGTTTCGAAGAAACTTCCTCCTATACTCAATGAAGATATTGAAGTAAGATTATGTCAAGATGAAAACAGGGACACTGAGCCACAAGAGGGTATATATCTCATCAGTATGAACATTTATGTCACCTAAATAATGCTATATATATAGTACAGTCACCTTGATTCATAGAAATTATTTGTACTCAATTGCATAATAATGGTACTAACACATTTATGTTATATTCTTTACAATTAAACCAACATAGATTGTAATACTGTTATATAGTTGCTAATTTCTCAAAATAGTGATGGTTAACTTCAGAAAAAATTGTTTCAACTCCACAAATCTTCCTCCTCTCATTATTTTATGATGTTATCACTCTTTGTTGAAGCTACATTCATATGTTTCTATCTAATTATGTAAGTATTACTGATACTGAGCTGACAAAAATGAAATTGGGAGTTTTTGGATCTTATTTTATAAAGTAATTACCTGACAGTGAAGTTAAAGTTAATAAAGTATGAAGTTCTAAATACCACTAAAGAGAGCACTTCGTGAGGCTGAGCAAAGATCGGACATTGAATGGTGGTGGCAGTTCAGTGCGAGCTGGAATGGCGTCAAGCTGCTGAGAGGCCTGGTGGAGGCCCAACCGTCCACGACTACTCCGGTGTCGGACGCATCGGGCACATGGGGCTGCGGGGCTTACTGGGGTTGCCACTTCCCAATTAAATTTTTGACAACTGGAGAAGAACCACTAAATAGATACTGATGAAAGACTTTGTTAACTCCAGGGATAAGTTTGATAAATAACATTTTATCTTTGTACGTAGTGGAAATGAGTAAATTAGCTAATGGAGTGCCTTACGTCCCTCCCAAGACTGTTTACCGCCATCCTTGACAGTAAAGATAACCGATTTAAAACTTTTCATTAAACCATGGATTCATATTTTCACAATTTGCACTCCACTGGCGTCGGGCAGAGAGTATAAGGTGCTAGGTCTTTATCGACAGAGGATGAAAAGCAATGGTGGAACGGTGGGGTAATTGGTGTCACCACTCCCAGGGCACTAGCTACATAGTGCAACTTTTTTCATTGCTGCAAATATTATGTTTTCCCTTTGAGGAGGTGAAGGATTACAAGTTCGAAGATTTCTCAGACAGTTAGATACAGTAATCCGGATAGTCTTGTTAATGAGAGTGTGAAAGACATGCAATATAAAAAACATGAACATTTGCAGCAAAGCAGTATCATTGTTTCATAATAATATACAGAAATTGGTCACCAGTGTCCAATTTGAATAGCTACTAGATCTCTATAATATGAAGAATTTACCACCACAAGCATATATTCATGATGTTTTAATCTATGCATCCTATCCAAATGGCACCCTAGGATGAAGATGCACCTTGGTAGCTACTTTGAAAAGAAGCCCACAAGGAAAAAATATGCTGGATAATGAATTGAGGGAAATGTGCTCATTGACAGGTATTGAGGGAGCAATTACCAACAACCATAGGTTGAGGGCTACCTCCACGACTCAAATGTTTGATGTGGGGGTTACAGGGAAAATTAATACAGGTGAGAACAGGGCACAAATCACTGGTAGGCCCTGCTGCCAGATTATGCTAGCATTTATTTCTGGAATAATAGATGTGAATCAGCATAAATTCTATAATTAGGCTATTTAAATGAACTCAAAAGGTACAAGTTACTGATAACCATGCTGGAGATTTAGTATCACTTTCCAATTAACTTAATTACAAATAATATCATGCAAGAGAAGGCAGAATATGGCAATTTTTTTGAAAAAAGATGATGAGGATTTAGAGATATATAGCAGCTTTATCTTTTTAAGTTTTCATGGTACGATAGTCTGATGAAGCGGTTGAATTGAATGAACTTGACAAGCTCTTTCTTTTTCCTTTCATGAACGCAGTAGCCATTGACCAATTGATACTTGGACTGAAAGTATTACACTGCAGCTATAGATGTTTCTCCCACTCAGGACCCAGTTGTGTTGTGAAAAAGGAATGCAAATGACTTCCCACAAAAATCAAAGTATGCTATAAGTTCCTGTAAGCCAATTTTCAGCTACAGTAGAACATATTTTACAATTTTATCACAATTTTACTGAACACAAACGTTACTGAATCTCCCATTTAGTAATTTAATACATTGGTAGTGACTAGTGAGAACTGACTTTATGACACCTCAACTTGTAGTCGTGCAATCATCAGTAGTATAGTTCACTTGTTTAACTTGAGAATTTTATGGAATAATACGATTTTCTGGAATAATAAAAATATTTTTTTATAAAAAAATAGAATAATTCAAAAAAATTTTGAGTATAATCTGGCACGCCCTAGTAACTGGGAGCTTTGCATAATTACACAAAATGAATGATAAATAGCATCAACAAATCTCAAATGTTTTGGGCAAACCAATAACCAGTAGCTATAAGATGCATAAATACATTTGGCCAGCATCCGCGATCATCAAGCACCTCTGTTCCTGCCTTTTTGCATTGCAATACATTGTTCAAGTATTTCACATTGTTGCACTATTAACATTATCACTATTCCAGCTTCTTCTAATACTCTCCTAACTGAAAAAGAGTCTGAACACTTTGTCTTATCCATGGATCAATTCCTTGTTTTTTTTTTTTTTTTGGGGGGTGGGGGTTGTTTTTTGTTTTGTTTTGTTTGATGTTCTATTAATGCCACTACTTAAAATGTAATAAAAACAGATAAATGTAGCTGAAGTAGCTAACTAGCTAAACTTGACAACTTATTTATTGTGTGGAACAATAAATTGCCTGTTTTGCAATAAGGAATCTGAGTTAATTGCCAATTGCTACAACTTACTCTCTCTCTCCATTATTAACTCTACTTACTGCATGAGTCAAGAGTGTGATATGGCTAAATATTTCACAGCAGGCAAATGAGAATAAAGCCTAAGAGTGAGAGCAGATTGAGATATGGCAAGATATGCCACTCCCAGGCTTTATCTTTACTAGCCTCTGGCTCATTAAAATAAATTAGTCGGATCTTGAAATATTTCACAATAACATACTCTGACTCATTATATAGAAATGTTACATATATTATGTTATGTTGAAATATCATTTTAATAATGTTGGCACTCAAAACTTAATACTGAACAAAAAAAACACACAAAAAAAGCAACAAAAAACAAGATGAAGCAACCATTAGTTACAAGAAAAGTTTGAATTACCAATATAAATACACATGGACTACAAACACACCATACAAGAAGAGAAGAATACAAAAAATGTTACTAGTTTCTGCAGTTACACTCTGAAAATCCAAAAAAAAAAGTGCTGGAATAAAGTAGGCACAAATTGGTGAAAAAGGGGTGTGGTCCAATGAAGTGGGACCTGAAGTGTTAATTATGCCAGTGGTCTCCGCCCAATTCTCTTCATAATGAGATACAGTCTCATAATAACATCTCCTACTAAAGGACGCTGAATGGCTTCTCTGTGCCAGCAAGACGTCATCAAGTCCCAACAATCTGTGTCAAACCTAGGCAGTCTCTCCGGCCTCAGACCTTTTCTGATGGCAGACCACAGCTGCTCCTTGTTCTGGCAGGCGTCAAAGGCACCAGGAAGTTTGGTGTCAATGGCGCAGATGTACCAAAAGAGGATGCCAAAGGCGTAGATGTCGACTGCATTGTCATAGGAACCCCCAAATAGCTCAGGGTCAATGTGGATGGGTGTGCCCACTATAGTGCAAGTCATCATAGCCTCAGACTTGCAGAAACCCAGATCAGTGAGACAGCCTCTATTACTATTGTCCAACTATAAGGAAAGTAAAACAAACAAGAGACACGAGTAGGGGAAAAATTAATGATTAGTTTAAAAAACTACAGATTTATACGAAAATATTGACATAACACTTCTTAAATATAATTGGGTTAAGTTTTCGATATTCTACATCAATTATATCATTTTTTACCCTTTCTTAAATAGAGTTAAAATTGATCACTCAAATAATATGCAATTAGAGATAATAAATCATATTTTAGCAGACATAGCAGGCTACATAATATTACATCAAGCAACTTTACATACAAGAACATTCTTAAGTTTGATGTCTCGATGCAGCAAAGCCTGGCTAATGCAGGAACCGGATCCCTTCAACCACATCCACAGCAATCTGCATTCTGGTTCCAAAGTCCAGCCCTAGTTTCAAGGCACCTGGAAGGTCCCTGGGGTGATGCATGATTAAGAGGACCACGACCTGGGAGTTGCTGAAATAGTCATCATCTATGAGAGCTCCCACGAGATTAACAACACGATTATTCTTTGGTAGAGTCCTATAGAATAATTATAGCAGAACATAAACAGACTAATTAACCAAAAAAATTGAATAGTAAAAAAAAGAGGAGAAAACAGAACATACATCTCCTATCATTGTGCAATGAACACGAATACAACTATAATATTTTTTTATGTAATGAACAGGAAACAACTTTAATGTAGGTAAGTTTAAACACTGAATAAAAATAAATGTATTAATATTGTATAACACGCACTCTGAATACAATATTATACTTACATAAAATACTCTATTTCTAATATTCCACACTAAATAAACTGAAACACTACACAACTATGTGATATCCCTTACCAGGTATAGTGAAACTCAAGTGCCAGATCATTCCAGTGCTTCTCGTCTGGTGGCACTACTGACTTGACCGCCAGGGGACCCTTGCCCGCCCACTCTGCACACTGGAACACAATGCCATACTGGCCACGCCCCAATTCTTGTCTCATATTGCATTGCACAAAGTTGAGCAGCTCCGGGATGTAGTTAAAGAAGTTGGAGACGATGGTGTCCACTGGAATGAAGTTGAAAGACAACTCCGGATTCAAGTCTGGGTTGTCATGGGGCTTGACACCTTCATGACAATGGGAGGAGAAAAAATTAAATAATAATACAATGTTTATATCTATATATGAATATATGTACTCTCCTCTATTAACACACTAACACACAAATGTTTACCTTTTTCAAACATACATTTACATACGCACACACTAATTCAGGATTTCTCCCATGAGAAAAAACACATCTTACTAATATAAACGCACACATGGTGACCATTTGCCAGTTGACAGTAAAAAACACTCACACATAAAAGAAAGTGACCTTTACCAGATGGTTGAGAAAAATAATTCAGTTATACAGGAGTGTTAAAAATTATGATGCATATCTTGAATGAACGTAGAAAATATATATTGGTCTTGGCTATTAATAATATGGGTATTACGTATAAAATATTCATTCAGATAAAATGATGACAATAATATTATATTATTAATAACCCACTACTACTACTACTACTACTACTACTACTACTATACTACTACTACTACTACGTGAAACATTACTTGTTATGTTCCATAATCTGTGTATGATTATAGTATTAATAATTGGAAAATATATATCCGGTATATATATATAAATGTCACAATAAACAAGTACACAAACCCAGTCATCCTCACATTCCTGATAGAAGTGTGTCATAGCCACATGTGTGTTATATACTATTTGATATCTCATCTATTTATGTGCAGAATATGTAATAGTTAGAGCATAAGCGCTTGGGTACTGGTGCATTTAGTGCACTGAAGCCCAAGGGCCGTAGGCCGAGGGCTTTGTGCACTAAATCCACCAGTACCTAAGCGCATGCTCTAACTATTTTAGATCCCGTTTAACCAGAGGCCTGCCCAGTTTCCACTAGCAACTTTGTTTATCAGCATTTTTGGTGTCAAGCGAATTCTTCCGTGTTTCCGGCCCAAAATTAAAATTCAATTAAAATTCAATTGAAGCGCCAGAAAGTTTACTTTAGCAAGTTTACTTTAGCATTGTAGCTGCCAGCTGTTATCTCCAGATCTAACTCTACCTGGGCTGCTCTGCAATAAGCAGTAAAGCAGCTAGCTATGGTAAATTCCTGTGGTACCAGAGCCGCAGGAGAGTTATATGATAGGGCTGGTCCCATATAGGTGGATATGAGAGAGTAGTAGACCCTCCCATAACCTGCTCCCTGCTTTATCCAGCCTATTCTATTAAACTAAAACTCAAAAATAGCAATACCCCAAGGGTTGTTAGTATGCACGGTTCATATACCTAAAGGCAAAAAATAGTGCACACTTACCAAGTTAGTACACCTAGTAACAATATAGCAACGGGTTCTAAGATACATTAGCAACTACAATGTGCTGCATCTTGCACAGCATTGGCGCATCTGTTCACACTAATCACAACCAGGTGTTCCTTCACACCGTTGTATCCACAGATTACTGAACACAACAAGTGATGTTCCCATTCTGTCCGACACCCCAGAAAGTGTAACCTACCTTTACCAAGTTAACTACATTTCATGAATCCACCTCACACAAAAAAAATCTAGAAAAAATATTTTTTTTAAGGAATAAGGAATTTAATTGCAAACTCTACGTACCTGTTGATCGAGTGGAGCTCTGGCATCATGACCGTAGATGAAGAATGGGTGGAGCTCAACTTGGCACAGCGTCCAAACTGCTGGGGTTAGAGGTTGGCAAATAACCTCGAACCTCGCCTCCAGGATGGGGTTGTTGAGCCCCACCTAACAAACATATACACCTTGAAAGTATGTCTAGTCAGCTGAATTTTTTCGTGACATTTTGTTTCTTTATTGACTCAGGCCTTCGTGGAGCTGAGAGTGTTGCGCCAGTATATAGTAGGAAAGAGCCAATATTTACAGCCAATATTTAAAAAAATTTGAACTAGCCAACCTGATAGAAACATCTGTGTACAGTGTGTAGCAAGCAATACATATCTGTAATTCAGCGAAGCGAGCGGAGCTGACTCTCTAATGAGTCCGCGATATATATAAAAAAAATTGTTATTTTTTTTGTTAGGTCTAGGAATTGTTTTTGTCCTTGCGTGGGCGTGCGTGCGCACATTTTCTCCTACGCGCTTGCGCGGGCCGGGTAACCTTCTTAGCAAAATAGATAATTGCACAAAAGGAATCTTAGAAAAAACCCGTTGGTTTGTTGAGAGCAAGACTGTAGCATAGTCGTACCCATATTTAGTTCAAACTGATTACCACTAGGAGAGAAAAGGAGTACGATATAGGCTGTACTTATAGCAGATTTGATTACAAGTGCAACAAGTCCATGTAGCTGTATTATGACTTGTAATATGAAATCTGAAAAAAAAAAATAGACCACTGATAAGTAGTTAACTTTATCAGAAAAGTTCCATTTCTTGTTTTGTTTTCTGTTATTTTTGTTATTTTTGTTAATTATTGTATTACTGGTGAACATTTCAGGTCAATGTTTAATTGCCAGTAATCTCCAAAATCACAGCCTGACGGACGGACATACAAGACGACTACTATAACTCCAGGCATGCCCCCTGAGGGTTAATAAAGTTTAAAATCAAGATTGATAACAGAAAATGAAAAACAACTGCATGGCCACCTAAAATGTTAACCAATATTTAGTCCACATAAATGTTCCTTATTGCACAATTAACATCCTTATTATTTGCAGTCACACCTGGTTCTCCCCCTTTTGAAGTTTATGGCTGTGGGCCTGAATAAAAGGATGTATGTGTGTGTGCAACTTTCGGGCATTACTACAGCGACATTTCATAAACTCTGGTAAACAACCATCTGCACAATTTTTGTTTCTTTATAGTGTTATTGTACAGACACTATGTACATTGTTTTGACTTGATACACATTCTAGTCAACACTAGAAGCCCTCAGTTGAAGTGTGTTATCATTATTTTGCCTGTAATTATAACATCTAATTCTTGGTAAAGTGAGGCAAACAAGTTGTACAGGTGGTTAATAATGAAAGTTTTTTTAAGTTACTCTTACTGTTGTTAGGTATATCCAGTGCTTATTTAGACAAACAGAGAGCCATGTTGGGATACATTTACAGTAAATAATGACAAACCACTGAATAGACCAGTTATTCTCTGATTTTGGTTACATTTTAGTTTTTTGATTGTATAAATGTTAATCATTAGCTTTTACGCATTTGAATATTATCTCAGTACTCTGCTATGACAAAATAAACAGTGAAGAGATTTTGCATTTCTGAATATATGTGCATATACATGTATATTATATGCATATGTATGTTGTACTAAGTAGGAAAACTTGTTCTACACATACTGAATGTCCATATTGTTTCATAACCTCAATAACATCAATGTTGTTGTAGTGTATGATTTATTAGTACTTACGAAAACATCAGGCATACCAAAATATTAATTTTAGCTGTGTCTTATATATGAGTGTATTATATTAATAATTATAGTATAAGTTATTAAAACTTAATGTTAGGCATAATATGTTTACCAGAGAATAATTGAGGTAACATAAAATTTAAATTTTCATGTTATTCTGTTCAGTGCTATAGAGTTAGTTTATGCTTGTAGTGGAACATAGCCTACTTATTATTGGTCAGCTGCCCTCCCACTAAATCAAATGCAGGAAGGGCGACTTCAACATACCAAAAATGAAAAAAAAAACAAAGACAAAAAACATGTTTGTTTGGGGGAAAAAATGCACTGGTTACTTTAAACAACTGAAGGAATAACAAGTAAAACTTTAACAAATGACTATAGTGTATGATGGACTATTCTACCGATTAAACTACTAAATCCATTCAATATAAAAACACACATTCACTATAAATAGTGACGTGGTGAAGGCTATTCAATAATATTGTATGATGCCACCTTGTTCCTACAATATGCATGAAGTAAGATTGAATATTTTTTAATACTAATTCTGGAAATATATTCTAAATTTGCTAGTGCACATTGCGTAATAGACTGCATCAATTTATTAAACGACAAGTAGACTTTAACCAGCCAAGACAAATAGTGTACAATCACTATTCTACGTACCTTTGGTACAAATTATGGACCACAAAGCAAGTGATCTCGCATATGAAATTGTAAATAATGATACTAAAGAAGGCAATACATCTCAATGTGAAATGATGGATGAAGTAGATATTCAGAACATTATACTGTTTCAAAAAAAAGTATTGCTGTAATGCAAGTATTATACCTGTACAGCTAACTATAATATCAAATGAATCACTGCCCAATAATTCTTCTAAAAATAAAACCCAGGTTCAGAAGCAATTATGAGTACGACATTGTAAATATTATATTCATCTACACAGTGTAATAACTATGTAATAAAAAAAAACTATTTATACTTTGAGCTGCATTATTGTATTTATGAGTGTTACTGCCACCATTGGTTTAACCAGAATCTCAGAGCAGGGATCTGAACAACAGCTTCACATCCATATGTAGTAGTTTGCGCTATAGGCGAGACAACTAGAAGGCTTGAGCAGAAAGTGAAAGAACATCAGGATGTTTGCAAGAGAGTTGATGAGGTCTCAGCTATTGCTGAACATGCTCGGCAGCAACATCACCCCATTGAATGGGAAGTGGTAGGAGTTGTAAACAGAGCCAGGATGCTGGCTGCTATGTTGTATGCAAATCACCCTTCAGGATAATATGATAAACGGTAAACATACACTCCAGTATTTTGCTGTTTACATTATATTTACTATATCACCACTGAGAATGTAACCAAAGTTGACCCCGAACAATGCTGTCAGCAAGAAGTCAAAACATAGCGTTGAGTTTTAATTAACATAATATTGGCTGTTATACAAGAAAATTTGCTAATACTAATAGCATTCACAACAATACCAAACAACATGTGTCTCAGCCTAGACTTGTTTACCTGTTGGTCTCTTACAGTAATCCTTCCACTCACTTCACTTGTACCTAATGTTATGGAAAAATGAAAGAGTCATCCTACTCCTATTTATTTAAACTATTGTACTGGTTAAATAAACTTTATAAGTTTGCTATACATCTTCGCACTAGCAGCTGCTGTTATTGATATCTCATTATTTGTATTATTGAGAAAGAATTTCAGGGCTAGAAATCATTTCATCATAATATAACTATAGCACCTGATATACGGAAAAAACAATGACCGAATAAGAGTATGGGCAGGTTAGATAAATGGTAATCAATAAATTAAATTATAATGAATTTAGAACCGTAAGAAATAGGAACATGATCTATAATGGTAAACTAATTTTCATGTATACATACTAATAATGAGGAGTTAGAATTACATTTTATTGTAAAGTACTTTCTTATTTAACAAACACTTCAAAGCTGTTGAGACCAAAAGAAGTTTCATTTGTGTAAACTTTTCGTATTGTATATGCTATAAATTGGACAAGAATACGAAATAAGAATATATTGGTGTGAGTGCTCAAAGTTGAAATATCCTAACATTTGTCCTGGTAAACATATTATGAGGTATCATTACTTCGTTACAATAATGAGGAACATTCATATTTTTAGTACAATCAATCATAGTGTACTGTTCAGGGGGGAAAGTGGGTGGCTAGGGCTCCCTCTCCCAACGAAGTTTAATGAAAAATTATAATAAAGAAAAATAGACTATTACAGTCAATGAAGTTCATAGGACAAGTGCATGCTAACTGAAGCTCTTGACAGTCCAAATATCATAAGTTTTAACCGAATTATATTTCTGCCTCTCCCTGTCGCTATAACTGGACCTTCCCCTGAAGCTACAGAAAAATGTATCAATATTTGGTCTAAGGTCTATTTCTAATATTTAAGTAATTATACACTATTATAGACAAGCATAAATTATATTCTGGGCTATGCTATGGGCAATATTACTGCAGATCAAGTGATCAAAACCGATTACCACTAGGAGAGAAAAATAGTCAAATATCGTCTGTACCAATAGCAGATTGGATGTATTCTGATTTAGAAATTGTGAAGTGATAAAATAGCTGAATATAAAATTCCACAAAAAGAATCTTAGAAAAAAGAAAAGCTGTGCTGGTTTGTAGCAAGACTGTAGCATAGCAGTACCCATATTTAGTTCAAACTGATTGCAACTAGGAGAGAAAAGTAGTATAATATAGGCTGTACCTATAGCAGATTTGATTACAAGTGCAACAAGTCCATGTAGCTGTATTATGACTTGTAATATGAAATCTGAAAAAAAAAATAGACCACTGATTAACATTATCAGAAAAGTTCCATTTCAAGTGGTTGTTTTGTTTTCTGTTATTTTTGTTATATTTTGTTAATTATTTTATTACTGGTGAGCATTTCAGGCTAGTTTAGCTTCTCTTATGAAGACAGCATTTCCATTTACTATAGTAATGATGCAACAAAGGTGCGAACCCTCAGCGCTATTAAACACTACCTACCTATTATAATCCTTCCAAAGAACTAGAAATCTGTTAGCTATTTTAGTGAGGCATCAATATAGCTCTGGCAATGAAAATGGACATGGAAACGCTGTCTTCATAAGAGAATAAGCTAAAGTAATGTGAAACACTCACTGAGTTAACATCCCTGAGCATAAAACAAACTACACCGCTGGCTGCAAAAATTATTTGGTCACAGTGATTAAGATGTGACGCTAGGGGGCATTACCCACAAAAGCTGGAACCTATGCAGAGCTGAAAGCTTCGCGTTTTCCAAACAATTAGCCCGAAATTCAATACAGTAGCACAATAAAAAGTCCTAAATCTTCGTCCTGAGTAAGTTCATACCTAAATCAACGATTAATTGTCAGTAATCTGCAAAATTAGAGCGTGACAGACAGACTGAACGACTACTGTAACCATATCGCGCATGCGTGCTTAAGGTAAATGAAGCACCTTAGTTGAGAACCCTCAGCGCTCTGTTATTCATGTATACTCTCATACTTCTCCTTCTACAACTGCATGGCCACATTAAATTTTAACAAATATTTAGTCAACATAAATGTTCCTTATGGCACAATTAACATCCTTATTATTTGCAGTCATACCTGTTTAGCCCTCTTTTGAAGTTTATGGCTGTGGGCCTGAATAACAGGATGTATGTGTGTGCAACTTTCGGGCATTACTACAGCAACATTTCAAAAACTCTGGTAAACAACCATCTGCACAATTTTTGTTTAGTTTGGTGTTATTGTACAGACTTGTAGAAAAAATAACTATGTACAATGTTTTGACTTGATACACATTCTTGTCAACACTAGAAGCCATCAGTTGTCATGGTGTTATCATTATTGTGCCTGTACTTATAACAACAAATTCTTGGTAAAGTGAAGCAAACAAGTTGTACAGGTGGTTAATAATGAAAGTTTTTTTTTAAGTTACTCTTACTGTTGTTAGGTATATCCAGTGCTTATTTAGACAAACAGAGAGCCATGTTGAGATAAATTTACAGTAAATAATGACAAGCCACTGAATAGACCAGTTATTCTCTGATTATAGTTACATTTTAGTTTTTTGATTATATAAATGTTTATCATTAGCTTTTACGCATTTGAATATTATCTCAGTACTCTACTATGGCAATAGCTAATATTAAGCTAAACAGTGAAGAGATTTAACTATCTAAAAGCTTTCATTCTGAATATATGTGCATATACATGTATATTATATGCATATATGTATATACATATAACAATGTATGTTGTAGTAAGTAGTAAAACTTGCTCTACACATACTGAATGTCCATATTGTTTCATAACCTCAATAACATCAATGTTGTTGTAGTGTATGATTTATTAGTATTCACGAAGACATCAGGCATACCAAAATATTAATTTTAGCTGTGTCTTATGAGTGTACTATATTAATAATTATAGTATAAGTTATTAAAACTTTATGTTAGGCTCAATATGCTTACCAGAAAATAATTGAGGTAACATAAAATTTAAATTTTCATGTTATTCCGTTCAGTGCTAGCTATAGAGTTAGTTTATACTTTTTTTAATTGAAGTTTCTGTTTAAGTGTGTGGGGGTTTAAGTTGACTTTTCTTTAAGCATGGTAGACTGCCACCAGAGTCGGTCTATAACTAATCTCCTGCCTCTTGATCCTTTAACTATAGCTCCTCCTAACCACCCAGGGGCGTCCAGGAAGTTATAGATGCAACATTTTAGTTATACAATGATGCAGGTGAACATGAGGTGAGACTGACTAAAAGGGAGTGGACCAAGCCATGCAATATATATAGCCAGTCCAACCACGGGCGAAACATAAATAGTGTGCTACACTGCACACGCTCAATAAACACATGTTTGAATTATAGAATGTTCTAGAACACGCTCAATAAATAGAATGTTCTGAAACAAGTTATAATGTCAAATGAACCAATAACAAATTGTCAGTTCATTCAGTGGGCGGTGTCCCACAAAGTGGGTAATTAACTACTGATTAGTGTACTAAATTATATACTTCAATCAAGTATAGTTTGCAGCAGTGACACACATATAAAAAAAATACTATAGTAATGATTCATTATTGAAGTTATACTCAAGATTGATTTTTGAAAATGAAAAACACATTCAGTGTAGTTTAAAAAAGTTGATTACAGTCTGACCTCGTTCAACGGACCTTCTTCCGAAAAGCGGACAACCACGATACACGGGACAAACACAAAACTACGGATGGATTTCCATTGAAAATATATATTAGGAGCTTCTGAGATGCGGACCTTCCGAGTTCCGGACGACTAACAGAACAGAATTCCCACTATTGCTTATTGCTACACCATACAAAAAGTGTTTCACTTAATGGACATTCATTGACACATATCAAAATTTACTACAGTTCAGACAATTTTAATGAATCAACAAGTTCTATCTCGGGTCCAAGAGGTGGTAGATGAAGTGTATTTCTAAGCCGCAGCTCAGCCCAGTCACTCGTTGCCAGACTTTTACCAGACTATAAAGTTACTTTTACTGTTGTTAAGATTACCTGGTACTTCTTCTTAGACAAGCAGAGAGGCAGGTGAAGATAAACTTACAGTAAATACTAAAAAAACAATTAATAAACCAGTTATTCTCTGATCTTAGTGACTTGTTTTAGATTTTTTGATGTTAATGTAAATCATTATTTTTATGCATATTGAATACTATATCAGTACTTAGTATAGCAATAACTAATATTAAGCTTAAACAGTGAAGAGATTTAACTATCCAAACGCCTACATTTCTGAGTATATATGCATATATGTATATATTATAATATGAATAAATATGTATAATATACAAAAAAAAATCATGCTGTTGCGATGACTGTTTAATTCCAGTATTGCAATAATATTACTAACATGCATAAACTTAATTGAATAATGAAACAGTTAATTCCATAAACTCATCAAGTTAATTTAAATAATGTTATGGTTTGATTGTGTTTAGAAAAAAGACTTCCAAAGCTCTTTAAACAATCAGTGTAAACTTGTTTATGCTTGAAAAAACTAAAAAGACCAACTAGTGCACTTCTTTGCAGCTACTTTGCCTATCATACAATGTTGTGATATTCTAAGTAGGAACATGTACTTTGCCCTTATTCTTTTAGTAAACAACAGAGCTTTGTTATGACTCAAACAACAATGAGTGGTTTACAACATGAAACTTCTACATATACTACCATTGAGAGAGAGCAAGATTAAGATGAATCCTCCTATGATCTTGAAAATCTTACCTTGAATTTGTTTTTGTTGAATTAAGAATTGAAACAATGTATGTAGGAAGATGTTGATTTTATTGAGAAAAAAAATGTTGTCCTACATTATTCAGTAAGAAATATCTGGATATATACATTAACATAATATTGGCTGTTATACAAAAAAATTTGCTAATACTAATAGCATTCACAACAATACCAAACAACATGTGTCTCAGCCTAGACTTGTTTACCTGTTGGTCTCTTACAGTAATCCTTCCACTCACTTTACTTGTACCTAATGTTATGGAAAAACGAAAGTTTCATCCTACTCCTATTTATTTAAACAATTGTACTGGTTTAATAAACTTTATAAGTTTGCTATACATCTTCGCACTAGCAGCTGCTGTTGTTGATATCTCATTATTTGTATCATTGAGAAAGAATTTCAGGGCTAGAAATCAATTCATCATAATATAACTATAGCACCTGATGTACTGAAAAAACAACGACCGAATGAAGGAGTATGGGCAGGTTAGATAAAATGTAATCAACCAAGGTACAAAAATCTGCAGTGAAGATATCGAGCAGAGAATAAACCATTTATTACACTCATCTGAGTGATTTGGCAAAATATTTCACTCTCAGGTTTAACTACATACATTACTCACCCATGTAATAATGATTTTTTATTAACATTTAGCTATATGTGTGTTTTCTTTTAATTAAAATGTGAAAATCTTATAGTTGCTTTATATTAAAATACATAAGTTAATCATATCATTAGATTTTTAAGTGACATTTATAAATGAATAAAATTATGCTGTTCTCTAGATCAATATTATTGTGCAGTAATTTATAACCATTTGTCTACAATGTTTGACATGCTACACTCTGTAGTCTTGTAAACTGCATCTGTATGAGTAAAACATTCAGTTAGAATATTAGATTAAATGTGTATATTATATGTATGCATATGTATGTATGTGTGGTGGCTGTGTGGTGTGGTGGTTGTGTCCTAAGGTCCCAGAGTTCAAGCTCAACTCAAGCAATTTTCATCTGATTTACCATCTGCCTCCTACCTGCCCCACCAGTCCACCTAGTTGGACTTCTCCAGTTGTCAAAAATTTAAAGAAGTTGCTTTTGTGGTGCTTAGAATTTATACCTTATTTAAATATTAACTTCACCTTTGGGTAACTACTGAATAAAACAAGATCCATAACCCCCCCCCCCCCCCCCCCCCCCACCCCCCCAATTTCATTTTTGTCAGGAGAGTATCAGTGATACTTACAAAATCTAGGCAGTAACATATGAATATAGCTTCAACAAAGAGTGATATTATCATGAATTAAGGAGAGGAGGAAGACTTGTGAAGTCGAAACTATTTTTTTCTGATGTTAATCATTACTATTTTGAGAAATTAGCTACTATATAACAGCATTACAATCTATGTTGTTGTTTAATTGTAAAGAATAAAACATAAACATGTTACTAATGAGGAGTATCACTATTATGCAATTCACTACAAACAATTTCTATGAATCAAGGTGACTGTACTATATATAGTATTATTTAGTTGACATAAATGTTCATACCAGTGAGATATATACCCTCAAGTTGTGGAATGTCCCTGTTTTCATCTTGACACAATCTTATTTCAATATCTTCATTGAGTATAGGGAGAAAGTTTCTTCGAAACATTATAGCTGAACGTGAAGAGATGTGTGAAAGAGTTCAGTAATGACTTCCTACAAACTCCTGAACTCTTGCAGTACAGTTTCCTTCACAAGCACTGAATGTCCATATGTGATGAGTCAGGGTAGTAAGGTGAAATAGTTCACTAGCAGGCTAATTTATTTTCAAGAGCCAGAGGCAAGTGAAAGTTAAGCCTGAGAGTGAAATACCTCAGCCATATCACTTTGACGAGTGCAATAACTGATTCATTCTAGGACAGGTCAGATATCTTTACTACTGTAGTTTGTACTAGGACAACTTGGTGTAAAGTTGGTTGTAGGCCCACACCCCCAGCCAGAGGAAGGTAGCTGTAAAAACCAGGAATACCAGTAAGCTATAGCTGTTGCTATAACCACTAGGATATAAGTGAGCAATACTGCGTGAAATAACACTGGAATAAAGTGAAACATCTAGCAAGGACATAACATGTGTGTGTGCACATGCATGTGTTTATGTGTGCATGTGTGTGTGCATGTCTATGTGAGTGGGCAGCTTTCAAGCATTACTGCTGGATGGTCACATCCTGCCAGAGAAATATCCTTGCTAAGAGCTGTGTGGTTGTAGCCCACTGATGTTCTTGACTTAGTAATAGTTATATCTGAGATCCCTGCTTAGTCAAATAGTGACAGGAGACAGCCAAGTCCCAACAACCACAAATTAGTTAGATTTAGTTTAATCAAGAAAACAAGGAATAAATGAGTCACAATAAAAGTATGAATAATTGTTAGTAAACACTAATTACGGATACGAAGTTCGGGATTAAAGTTCGACGGATGAAGGTCGCCGATGCCCGTTGATGTGGCACGGGTTAGATTCCAGGCATTCCTAGCAAGCCAGGACACACTCCCCAGCCGGAGAGACTTCCTCGGAAACCCTGAGGAGGGAAACTAGTTTCTTTACCGTTCGTTTTGAGATTCTTTTATTACAAAGTACAGTAACAACTCTGACGAGTCCATCTGTTCCAGGATGGACCTCTAAGACTCTTGCAAGAGGCCACGTTCGTGAAGATAAACATACAATGAGTTTGACCAATCCGGTATTGGTGATGTTTTAATATTAAACAAAACTTAGTAAGAAAATGTTTCAATAAAGGTTAAGTATATCCACTTCCATGTTTTACATTAGACAAAAAATATGGCACAATATGCACACAATAGAATGATTATTTCCATGTATCTCTGTTAAAATAAACTCTGAATCATTTTTGTATGATATTTTTGCTGGATGGGTTGGTGTGTTTGGTGTTTTAAAGATTACCTGTGGCATTTGCAGTTACGGAAATAGCAATGACCTCAACAAATGCTTGTGGCTGCACACACCCAATATATAAACTGCTAAACTTCCCTCCCACTAAATGCAAATACTAGCTATAATACCTGAACAGGTAACTACAATATCAAATGAATCAATGACTAAAAATAAAACCACAGGTTCAGGGACCAGATCACTAAAGTGATCAAAAGTAAAGTTAGCCTAAACAGGCTGATCAGTTCGTTATAGGTAATTAGAATAGACACAAGGTAACTCAATTGATCTAGAAAATAACTGACAAAATCAACAACTGAAAGAACGAGGATAAATAAACAAAATATAACTTGGAAATGGTAAAGTTCGACGAACATCGACGATTGACGAACATTGATAAGCGTGACAATAATACTCGGTAAAATGAAAGAAAAGTTAACTACCACAGGTAAATGAATAAATGAAATATGAATAATTATAATAGTTGTTTGATGGTTGTTTCTTCACATCAGGGAGGAAGACTAGAAGAGTACCTAACTTTCTACAAACTAGAAAACTGATGCTAGCTACAAATATGCTGAATAACCAGAAACCAATCAACAGTTGTGAATAAATGAAATAGGCAGATTTATTGAGCAATGTACATAACTGACTATACTCTGCAATTCTATACTATCTGTTTCTGTATAATACGATAACAGGAAATCGCACTATAGTCACCAAAAGCTTGTTATTCTTTCAACATTGCAGTGTAATTTTCATAAGGATGCTTCTGTCTATAAAATGTTAAGGATTGTACAGTTAATGATCAGTTCAGACACAGCATCAGAGATTCTGGTAGCATGTCTGATCTTTATGCTGTCGTAGATAAGAAAAAGAAAAAGAGTCATAATAGTTCAAAACAACAAAGTGAGGTCTCAGATCTCTACGCAGTTGTGAATAAAAAAGGAAAGGAGAATATTACGACGGCTGTGAAGTATGATTGCGATGATACTAATTATGATACTATTGATCAAACACACACAAATAATGATTCTGCTGAAAGAATAGAGATGACCAGTATTACAGAAGAATACTCAGTGGTTGACCAGTTTAATCCTGGCAAAGCTGAATATTCTGACAAGCAAGGAATCACTTCTCAAATTGATAAAAATAATTGCAGACAAGATATTTCTTTTCCTAAGTATCATCATGCACTCTGGGCTATAGCTGCCACCATTATGCTCATACTGATAGTAGGTTTAATCACTACTACTGCTATTGGTTTCACCATCAGAGTAACCACACAAGATTCTAACATAACATCTTCATCTAGAACTGAAAATGATATATTTGAGACTACTAGCACGGAAGATATGAGTTATACTACTCAAAATATTGACATCATACTTGCAAGAAATAATGATTCGCACTTGCTAACTTTTTTAAATAGCAAAAATCTTTCTGGACTACTCATTGATTGTGTTGCCAGAAGACAGTTTTCAATGAATGAATGCATGAGCTTAGTTCTTAGCCTTTATGGCAAAACCATACTTATACCTGCACTTTCTTGTAGAGAACTTTATACAATTGTGCCTAATGTTATTTCAGGTTATTATTGGGTGACAGTTTCTAATGGTTCTAGCATACAAGTGTATTGTGAGATGACCAAATCTTGCGGTAGTGTAACTGGAGGATTGACTAGGATAGCTACAATAAACTCTTATACTAGATCACAATACTGCACAGGAGAAATCAAAGTAGATAATATTGGATGTGTGCGAAAATCATCAAGCCCTGGATGCTCTGGAATAACATTTAATTCAAAAAATTTGTCTTATTCACATATGTGTGGGGTGTTAGAAGGTGCATATTTTGGTACTGGTGATGGTTTTATGGTAAGGTCAAATAATCCTTCATTAACCGACACCTATGTAGATGGAATTAGCATAACTGATGGAACAGTTACCAATCACATTTGGACATTTAGTGCTAAAATGAATGGACACTGCTGCAGTAATGCACCCACCTATGTAGAAGGGCATTGCTCATGTCTTAACACCACATTTTATCCACCATCTTCTCGTGTCATAACATTTCAAAGGGACTTCCAAAACATCATTAAGCACAACATTAGTGTTAGATTATGTCAAGATGAACACAGAGGAGGAAACAGTGGTGAAGGTGTGTATTTGGCAAACATGGACTTATATGTGAACTGATGTTTTCAACAAGTGCTGTAATAAATTAGAACTACTAAGCAGATAAAATGTAATTGTAATTGTATTCATATGCCTATATTGATTAATAAGCAACATTTTTTATCCATTTAAGTATAATTTTAGTTTGTAGCAGTTCGATTGAGATTCTCTAAATCATACAAACCATGAATGTGATTGCAGGACTGGGTGCTATTTATAGTGATGGTGTGTCTGCAATCTAATCGAGGAATGTTGTGTTGTGTGTTAGCTAATGAAGATGATCTAAGTGGATAAGTGCTATATGTAATGAAAGTGTTGTTGCTCATTCCCTGTTGACACTAGGTCCACCATAGAGCTACCCCCAGAACTGCTGATTGATACTTTCGAGGCCGCCCTCGTCGTCTAGGCCCTGCTACCGGGACGGGCTCCGTAAAATCCAGAAACGCTGGCTTCAAACGGTCAAGGGACACACTTTCGCTCTTACCGCCCATCTCCAGCTTGAAAAACTGCCGAATCGAGTGAGACTGCTGAGTCGAGTAAGACTGCTGAGTCGGGTGAGACTGCTGAGTCGGGTGAGACTGCTGAACCAGCTCAAACCATACTTCTGGTTGTGTGTTCCCCAGAAGGTGGGAAGTTTTAGAAAAACAACGCTGGCTTCGGCCATGGTCCCAGAAACCGTCCAGGACACGCGTCGAGGTCACCAATTGTAGCAGTTCGATTGAGTTTCTCTAAGTCATACAAGCCATCATGTGTTTGCAGGACTGGGTGCTATTTATAGTGATGGTGTGTCTGCAATCTACTAATGAATATCGAGGAATGTTGTGTTGTGTGTTAGCTAATGAAGATGATCTAAGTGTATAAGTGCTATATGTAATGAAAGTGTTCGTTGCTCATTCCCTGTTGTCACTAGGTCCGCCACAAGTTCATCTATTTCAGGTATCCAGAAATCTCTGTTAACTACAGTGTACAATGGTCAATATGTGAACAACATCAGCTCTAGCAAAACATCTGACCTCTTTAGAACAAAACTAGTTTACTTTAACATCACATGCAGTTGATACTGTTCTTTATTCATGACAAGGGTTAATTCAAACAAGGAAGAGAAATATGCTTGTCTTACACTTATATATAAAACTCAGCATTTTTCAGAAGTATGGTCATTACTATTACAATAATGAGACACTATATTATTACAAAATTGATTACCAAACAGTGTTTGAGGGTTGTAAAGCCTCAAGCCTTGTTGACCACTGAGCTAATCGAAGGACCAGAATCTTGGCCACGCCTATCCTAAGTGAAAGCTAACCCGTGCGCCAGTAACTGCCAGGAAGACGATCTCTTGGATCTCTGCGTGTCTAAGGTTTTACCCTCCAGTATTTTAGCACTAAGTAGAGATAAATTGGAGCTTTTTATTAGCATAAAAAACTCAATTTTTTTGGTTATTGCCATTATAGTTTTTGCATGAACTTAGCTAAAACATGGTAACAATTATAATTCAGCGAAGCGAGCGGAGCTGACTCTCTAATGAGTTCGCGATATATATATATATATTTAGGTCTAGAAATTGTTTTTGTTCTTGCGTGGGCGTACGTGTGTACCCTTTCTCCTACGCGCTTGCGCGGGCCGGGTAACCTTCTTAGCAACATTTTGTTTTGTTTACCCGCCGTACGCAGTAGCAATGCCCAGTAGTAGACAAAACGTTAGAAACGCTCGGTCAAGAGCTTTGAGGGCGTTAGAAACTCCAGAAGAAAAAATAGTAAGGAGAGAGATAAGAAATGAAAAAGACAGGGCAAGGAGGAGGAGAGCTAAAACGAAACAGAAACAGGTAGCAATGTAAAGAATCTTTCTTTTTGAAAAGCCATTAAATGTTCCTAATTTATTTATTAGACTATTCCTGAGAAATTACTGTACCAATCAACTTTATACAGCTGTAGACTCAACTACTCTTGAAGACACTGAAAATGCAGCCACACCATCTGAACAAGAAGCTAATATCCCCACTACTTTTTGTACTGCAAGAGGAAGGAAAAGGCATCTATCAGAGGACATCCACTCATTCCTTCATAACGTGTATGGAGAAGTTTCCAGGCACCAAAATGAAATTTAAGTCATTGGAATGTTGTCGTTGTAGCCAGGATAAACATATCCCTAAGCTCTATTCAGCTCAAAATAACATTCCTGGAAACATTCTTCCACAATTGCAGGTTAAATTTAATGTAAAACTATAAAAATTAACCTAAGTCTAAGATCTACATCCATTTAACATACTCTGCTCTCCCTCTGAATATGTTATAGTGTACCCAAACAAACTCTTTATTTTTATTAAACCACAAAGTTTACATCAGCTATAACTGTAATGATGTATGACATTTTTAATTAAATAGCTGTATATTCTGTCTAAAACACCAGCCAATAACTTTGCTGGTAAAATAATTCATTATTCTTATATTGTGGTATAGAATAGAAGCACCAATGAATCTATATGAAACAACAGACAGACATAACATTAACAACATCAAAATAAATAACTGTATCTATAGCTGCAATTACAGGGAACATGCATCGCTCGCTTCGCTATTTTGCGCTATTCGAGCGCACCACTAGTTATAATGTTACCTAACTACGGAGTGCCGCTTGTTGATTGTCAAGAGCCATTGGTAGTCAGAATGCCATAATATTAATGCTATATCCTATAATTATGCTATAATAGACCTATTTTGAAATACATGGCCATTATTATTTGCTTGTCTTTCAGAATCTGAGTGCTTATGTCAAGTGGTCAGCCTTTTTTTATCTGAGTGCTTGTTATGAGAGCCACTGGTAATACTAAATACCAGAAGTTACTATTTCTTGGTAAAACTGAGATTACTCATCTTGTATGTTTTCAACATATTTACACACATATATACATATATACTAGGGGTGTGTTTGAGCACAAATGGCGAGCGAGCCTGCTAGTTAGGTAACATTATAATGATAGCATTGTTACCATGTTTTAGCTAAGTTCATGCAAAAACTATAATAGCAGTTATGACCTTTTATTTCAGCAAACAAATACAAAATTACTCTCTTACCTGATTAATGGTAACTTGTAGTATCAAACATCTGCCATTCTAATAACCTCAATTACCAGTAACTCTTGAACAGGCTCTCAGCAAAGATTAAAAAAAAAAAACCAATGTTATTATTTGTAACTTTAGAAAACAAATATGGAATTACTACTTACCTCAATTTCCTGAGTATATGTAATTTCTGTAGTATAAAGTAAGACTTGTTTAATGCTGTAGTTTCAGAATAAACTGGGGTCAAGCCTAAAAAGCCGTGCTTTTCGGAGAAAAAAAGGGAACCCGCGCGCGCGTTTAAGGGGCGCACGTACGACTCATACATACGTATAACGTTATACCCAATTTTTCATTATCCAACCCTAATACTGTCTCTCTCGCTCCGCGCGCTCACCAACTAGTGATGTGCTTGAGCACAAATGGCAAGCGAGCCTGATAGTTAGGTAACATAAAACTACAGTATTGTTACTATGTTTTAGTTTAGTTCATGCAAATACTATAATAGCAGTTATGACCTTTTATTTTAGCAAACAAATACATAATCATTCTCTTACCTGATTAATGGTAACTTCAGCAGTATCAAACATCTGCTATTCTGATAATCTCAATTACCAGTAACTCTTGAACAAGCTCTCAGCTACGATAAAAAAATAAACCAGTGTTAGCTACTTGTAATTTTAGCCAACGAATAAGGAATTATTACTTACCTCAATTTCCTGAGTATTGATAACTTAAATTTAAGTTACTTTGACTATCTGAATTACCTCGAGTTCTTGACAACAAGCTCTCAGCTACAAAAACAAAAGACAATCAATTTTAGCACACAAATACAAGAAATTCTTCTTACTTTAAGCAGTGGTAACTTTTGTAGTACCAAACTGAAGCCATTCTGACTATTTGAATTTACCAGTCACTGTTGACAACAAGCTCTTAGCTACAGAAAAGAAAGGCCAGTTATTTTTGCATATTTAGCTAACAATAATATGGAATTACTACTTACATCAGCTTCCCTAGAGTAGTAGTAGCTTCCTTAGCATTAATACTACAGCATTCTGACTACCAATGGCTCTTGACAACAAACAATCTGTGCTCCGCATCCCCCCCCTAAAACGGCGAAGTTTTGAAATTAAGTCTGGAATAGGGTCTTCAATGCCATAGTAACCGGTCAAATCAACTTTTTGTGTCTTGAAAAGCAAGCGTTTTCGCCTCAATTTTCTCACACTTCGGAGCTGAAGTTTAAATTAAGGCTTGTTTAATGCTGTAGTTTCAGAATTAACTGGGGTCAAGCCTAAAATGCAGTGTTTTTAGGAGAAAAAAGTTCCCCACGCGCGCGTTTAAAGGGCATACGTACCATCCGTAAACACATATCATATAACATATACCTGATTTTGCTCTATTAACCCCTAATACACTCTCGCTCGCTTCGCTCGCTCGCCAACTAGTGATATACTTGAGCACAAATGGTGAGTGAGCCTCAAGTTAGGTACATAAAACTGCAGTATTTCAACCACATAATTATACTAGTGATGCGCTCTAATAGCACAAAATAGTGAAGCGATCGATGCATGCTCCCTTCGTACCATAATCCTCAGGAATAGTCTAATAAATAAATTAGGAACATTTAATGGCTTTTCAAAAAGAAAGATTCTTTACTTTGCTACCAGTTTCTGTTTCGTTTTAGCTCTCCTCCTCCTTGCCCTGTCTTTTCATTTCTTATCTCTCTCCTTACTAATTTTTCTTCTGGATTCTAACGCCATCTTCTAACTTTTTGTCTCTCTTTCGCAGAATTTGTTTCACTGGGCATCGCTATTTCGTACGGCGGGTAAACAAAACAAAACAAAATGTTGCTAAGAAGGTTACCCGGCCGCGCAAGCGCGTGTGAGAAAATGTGCACACGTACGCCCACGCAAGAACAAAAACAATTCCTAGGCCTAAATATATATAATTATATCGCCGACTCATTCGTAAGGAAAGACGTTATGTGCAGAACGGCTGACCCTCACCTTTGACCTCACGCAATGTCTTTGCGCGCGCTCTTGGTGCCAGCTTTCACCTTCGACCTCTGTGGAAGTTGTCCTTTGTGACTCTGCAAGATGGAAGTATAGGTGGTGGTTGGTTGCTCGTGGTTGGTTGCTCGTGGTTGGTTGCTCGTTGTTGGCTAGGATGCATTTTGTGCTACTGGTGAGTGATGATAACGGAAGAGAGGACTATAAGGGCAGGAATTCACTTGTGCTGTGTGATAACAAGTAAGTGTACTAAATACTCTGATGTGTATAGAATAGATAGCTACTGAATTGCATGTAGAGCTATGGTGAATAACAGATTATTTGCAATGACAAAAAAACAGAGTTTTCTTTAAGCACCTCTCCCCTCCCCCTCTTGTAAAGCATGTAACTGCCTGAACTAATCATTTCTGCTGCCAATTCATTGCTGAAAGTGTGGGTTATCGAATACCATTTTATATTACTAGTGTGAGTACAATAGCATGGGTAACCATGCTATTAGGGATCAATAACACTCGTAAAGCAATTGAAATTGTACTCGGAAAGTGCTATTTTGAATGCTTTATGAGTGCTATTGATCCCTAATAGCACAGGTTACACGTGCTATCACTCGCTAATAGTAGGCCAGCTTTTTTTTTTACCATTTGCACTTATAGCTACACTGTATCAGTCACTCACTGTCTTCGTATTTCAGCATTAGCTTCCTCTGGAATTTCGTATCAATCATGAGATCCTCAGAAGTGTATCTGAGAGTTGGCTAGAGATAAATTTATCGTAGTGACAGTGGTTAGTGTGCAGTAGTTCAATATGATGGGATTTCCTGGATAAATTGAATTATTCAGATGTTCAATTTCTTATGATATTTTCAATGAATGCAATTTTTTTCCTTTATGCTGGTCCACCAAACTGAGGCCCATGCACTGTCTACACATCGGGGATTTGCAACTGTTACATTTTCTATATCTTCCGCTAAGTTTATCAAATTTAGGATAATGAATTTTTATTTATTATAAGGTCTATCATTTAGATAGAGCTGAGATTTCTTCCCTGTGGCTCTATACCTCTCGAACTGTTTCTAACAATTTCTTGGGGGGATTAGCTTGCAGAGTATGAGTTGAAATTTCATGATTGCATTTATTCACTTCAGTGTGTTTTCTTTTTCTATTGCTTTTCTTTGTAGTGGGATGGAGTGGGTGGAGCTGCTTTCGATGTCTCTGACTTAGACCAGCTGTGAATGATGGCTCAAGAAGTGTCAACATATGATCATGGAGTTACCTGATACTGCTGTAATGATGGCAAGAGAGTGTTCTCTAGAGTGTGTTTGTAATATAAGGAAGTATTGGTTCCAATAGGTCTACATTGCTGGAATGTATCACCAACACTCACAGCAGTTAGTGGCTCTGGCTAGCTTGTTGTGGTCACCTAGGACACAAGTGTTTGTGTGACAATAAATATACATGTAAATGTGTATGTCAAGTTATGTAATCAGTATATGAGACCAGTACTATCGCAAGATGTTGACAATCTCAGTGAGTAGTCAGTCATTCTCGGCTGAAGTAATTATTGGCTGTTAGAACGAGAAAAATTTGCTATTATCTTAGGGGTTTTACCCACACTAATTAAGCCACAATTAACTACGTGATGAGTGAGTAAGTTAATGGAGATGTAGCCCACCATCACATCACCCGAACCCAGGTAAAGGTCAGCAGAGGACCTGCAAATACTGCGACCATGCGGCTAAGTGGTCACATGTAGTGTGTCACATGTGGAGCAATGGCACCCGGGCACAATTACATTAGTCCTGATAGCCACTGTTCTCAGTGCTTGTAGCCTAAGCCTAGCAGCTACCTGTTACTGCCTTGCCAGAATGGCTGATTCACCCGACACTATTAGCTCTCTAAGGATGACTGCTCATCAGTGGTAGTTGTTTTTTTTAATAGTAAGGGGCTGGAGATATACTGTCTGTACTCTAAACAATAGGCTTTCTGTAGGTCAGGTTGGATATATAGGATCTATGTACATCATCAAGCCACCACCTCATTGTGAAATCATCAGTACCCGGCTTATGGCCTTTCATACACAATAGATACTTACAGGAGTTCTATGGCTCGAAAACAGGAGTTCTATGGCTCGATAATACATGGGCATGCTGCCGGTCCATTTGCCTTGCTTAACTAGTGCAGTTAGGTTAAGAGTTGGACTCTAGTTCTGATGCTGTTACTCTACCCACAGTCGCTATCTTTAAATCACGAGAGCATGCTGCCAACCCTCATTATGGTCAGGCATAGGCTTCGTTACAGGTGTGGGGTGCATAGCCGGCTCCCACTCTTCTTATTCTAACCTTCATGCAAAAATTTATGATCATCATTGTCCATTGCATATTAGTAACTATCTGCAGTATTTAGTAATGGATCTGCAGTATTTAGTAATGGCCGACCCTCTCACGGTATTGCCAAGATTGGCTCTGTCAAAGTGATCAGTTTTCTCGAAAGTATAGAAACTCCTGAATCAGTCAGGTACATGCTGTAATTGAGATTTATGCTGATGTGAGTGTTACATGAGAAGGGAGGTGGAGAAAATAGGGGTTACATGATGAGAGAGGAGATTAGAGAATGAACTAGTGCTGGATGTGTGTTAGGACTCATAAGCCACACTACACTATGGCCAGTGTAGAGCATAGGTAGGAGGTTCTAGTGCATATTGTAGTTAGATTTTTACTAGAGGTGTGACGGTCCACCAGGGGCCCTTTAATAGTGTCTATGCAGGGCACGCTGCCCTTCACGCTATTGATACTGGACTTATTCTCACATCATCATATTCACTGCCTGTCTCTATTTTCTTACTCTCAGGCTCACTGCCTGTGTATTCTTGCACTATCAGGCTCACGGCCGTCATTCTCAGGCTCGCTGCCTGTCTAGTCTTACGCTATCAGGCTCATATTCTCTCACTATCAGGCTTACTGCATGTCTACTCTCACTCGCAGGCTTGTTGTCATCTATTCTCTCACTCAGGCTCGCTGCCTATCTATTCTCACTCCATCAGGCTCGCTGCCTGTCTATTCTCTCACTATCAACTGCTTATCTATTCTCTTGCGCTCACTCAGGCTTGCTGCCTATCTATTCTCACTCCATCAGGCTCACTCAGTGGTGGCGGAAGCATTTTTTCATTGGTCAGGCAAATTCATACCTTCTATTTTCATAGCTCATTTTGTATTAAAGGAACAATGTTATTAAAATTTGAATTTGAAATAATAAAAGAAAATTAATGATTAGCTCAAGTTAAAATGATCCAATAATTCTTCCTGCGCTCACTTCCACTAATAAATTCATGTTTGCAACTTAACTGACTTCTCTAGACAGTACTGCTCCAGTACGCTACCGCTGGAGTCGCCACAGGATGCCATACCAGTTCAGGTCGAATTCAACTGGTAAGTATCGTTATATAGTTTCAGTTCTATTCTATAAATATCACTGCGCATGCACATGAAATATAAAGAGCTACAAGAGCCGATGTAGAGCGGTTAAGTAAATAGTCTCGCTGGCGAGACCGAAATAGTCACGCAGTTATGAAAAAGCAGTTATGAAAAAATTGGTCAGGCACTTATGAAAAATATTGGTCCGGCATTTGCCGGGTCTGCCGGGCCAGTTCTGCCGCCACTGTCGCTGCCTATCTATTCTCACTCTCACTCAGGCTCGCTGCCTATCTATTCTCACTCTCACTCAGGCTCGCTGCCTGTCTATTCTCACTCTCACTCAGGCTCGCTGCCGAT
>WLWD01004391.1_pt1 | contig 46541 bp, 29 predicted proteins | sample 6712731 | NCBI WGS metagenome assembly WLWD01 (sample SAMN12718690, study PRJNA576275) | sponge metagenome | isolation source: marine sponge | host: Mycale hentscheli | place: New Zealand: South Island, Marlborough, Capsize Point | collected 2014-11-01 | reverse complement strand
GATCAGACATAGTTCACTAACCCTATGGATCACACATAGTTCACTAACCCTATGGATCACACATACTTCACTAACCCAATGGATCAGACATAGTTCACTAACCCTATGGATCACACATAGTTCACTAACCCTATGGATCACACATACTTCACTAACCCAATGGATCAGACATAGTTCACTAACCCTATGGATCACACATAGTTCAAACCCTGTGGATCACACATAGTTCACTAACCCTAGTTCACTAACCCTATGGATCACACATAGTTCACTAATCCTATGGATCATACATAGTTCAAACCCTATGAATCACACATAGTTCACTAACCCTGTGGATCACACATAGTTCACTAACCCTATGGATCACACATAGTTCGCTAACCCTATGGATCACACATAATTCACTAACCCTATGGATCACACATATAGTTCACTAACCCTATGGATCACACATACTTCACTAACCCTATGGATCACACATAGTTCGCTAACCTAATGGATCAAACATAGTTCACTAACCCTATGGATCACACATAGTTCACTAACCCTATGGATCATACATAGTTCACTAACCCTATGGATCACACATAGTTCACTAACCCTATGGATCACACATAGTTCACTAACCTAATGGATCAGACATAGTTCACTAACCCTATGGATCACACCCCCCCCCAAAAACATAGTTCTAACAATTCCCCCCTCCAGCTACCTCCCCCTAAAGTCATGCGATCATACATAGTTCAGGTGCCTGGGAACATATGCGATCATAATAGGCTTCAGGTGCTGGTCGTACCATATGGAATCACACATTCTAAGTTCATAACCTATAGGGATTATACATAGGCACTAACCCTTATGGACACACATAGTCACTAAACCCTAGGGATCACACATATAAGTTCACTAAACCTATGGATTATAAATAGTTCGTATAACCTAATGGATCACACATATAGTTCACTAACCCTATGGATCACACATAGTTCGCTAACCCTATGGATCACACATAGTTCACTAACCCTATGGACCACACATAGTTCACTAACCCTATGGATCACACATTGTTCACTAACCCTATGGATCACACATAGTTCACTAACCCTATGGATCACACATAGTTCACTAACCCTATGGATCACTCATAGTTCACTAACCCTATGGATCATACATAGTTCACTAACCCTATGGATTATACATAGTTCACTAACCCTATGGATCACACATAGTTCACTAACCCTATGGATCTTAAGTAATACTGATAGCATAGGTAATACTGGTAGCATAAGTAGCACCGGTAGCATAGGTAGCACTGGTAGTATAGGTAGCCCTGGTGGTATAGGTAACACTGGTAGCATAGGTAATACTGGTATCATAGGTAGCACTGGTAGCATTGATATCACTGGTAGCATAGGTAGCACTGGTAGCATAAGTAATACAAGACTACATCATTATGAATGAAAGTGTTAATTATTTAGTTCTTTCAATCCTTCAGGATTTCTCAGGGCTACTCTATTGTTCATTGAAGGTGTAAGGCTCCTCACCGTTTACACAGTTGGGATAAGCCCATTCCTGACAGTTTGACACAGAAGTGGCACAGCTGGACAACACAGCTTGATGTCGTCAAGAAACATCATGTGCCAAGATATGTTTCAGAAGGCAAAGCAACTGCCATGGCAACAGAACTATACGGGTTTTCAGATGCCATTGAAGCAGCATTTGGTGCGGCAGTGTACCCCAAGCAGCATCACTATGATGACAGTACTAGTAATAACAAAAGCAAGAGTCAAGCCAGTGAAGAAGAGATCTATACCTCAACTAGAGCTGGAAGTAGCAAAGCTATTGACTCAACTCATAGTTTATGCAGCCAAAGTGTTAGAAATTCACAAGGACAACATTCACACCTGGACTGACAGAGCAGCAGTTTTGGGATGGCTCAGAAAGATGTCGTGCAGGCTACAGACCTTCCGAGCTAACAGGGTGGCATTCATTCAGGAACAGTTACCAACAACTACATGGAGATATGTGCCAACCACAGATAATCCAGCAGACTTGCCATCCAGAGGCATGACAGCACAGGAACTTGTGTTATCACAGCTTTGGTGGCATGGCCCACAATGGCTAGCAAACACACAATCAGAGTGGCCACCAAATTTGTTACCTGAAAAAGATGAGAATTTACCTGGATTGAGGGATATGGTCTTGCTTACTTCAACCATAGTACCTGCAACATGGGACTTCTACAGAAAGTTTTCATCATATCACAAAATAGTCAGAGTGACAGCCACAGTCATCAAAGCATTTGCCATATTATATTCAAGAGCAAATTGAAGAATGCAAAGTCAGTTGGCAGCATCGGCATCACACAAGATGACTTGTCAAGCAAATACACTGTTGATAAAACTACAACAACTTGAAGTTTTTTCAGATGTGGTCGTAACAGTCAAGAAAAAGCAACAACTGCCAAGATCACATCCCTTGGCAGGGGTAGATGTCACCATTGATGACAATGCCTTGATAAGCATTTCAGGCAGAGTTATAGATGTTCAGACCAAGGAAACGAGGAAGCTCATCACATTATCCACAAGGTTGTCATTGACGAAGTTATTCTTACAAGCAGAGCACAAAAGGCTTCAACACCCAGGCAGCATCAGTGTCATGATGTCAGTCCTGTCTCAATATTATTTCATACCAGGAGTGAAAGCACATTTGAAATTAATCATCAGAAGTTGCCCAACATGCAGAATAGCTAATGAAAGTATATTACAGCAGCAGCTTGGGCTGCTACCAGCATATAGAACAACTCCAGCATTATCTGCCTTCACATATGTAGGCATAGATTTTGCGGGCCCTTTCACAATAAAGGAAAGATCAGTTAGAAAGCCGACAAAGCTTGAAGTTTACATCTGCTTATTCATATGCTTGAAAACTAGAGCTGTTTACATAGAAACATGCAGGACAATGGAAACAAGAGAATTCATGGAAAAATTCAGGAAGTTGTGCAACATCAGAGGCACACCTTCAGAAGTGTTCACCGATAATGGTGCAAACTTCTCGGGAGCAGCAAATGAACTACATAAAATACAGCAGCTCTTAGAGAAGTCAAAGGAGCAAATCATCAACACAGCCAGCCAGCAAGGCATCAAATGGCACTTTGTACAAGCCAGGACACCCCATTTCGGTGGGATTTGGGAAGCTGGCATCAAAGCCATGAAGCAACGGCTCAAAAAGATCATCTCACCACATCCACTCAGGCAGGATGAGTTAGAAGTGATATTGGCAGACGTTAGTGCCATCATGAACAGCAGACCCATCTGCACACTGGAAGCCACAGAACCGGATGATGACTTAGTGTTGACACCAGGACATTTTCTAGTGGGCAGAAACATTCAAGTTCCACCTCACAGAGTTTCCATTGTGGTTTAGCTATGGTTGTTGCTTTTTAATTGTAATTTTTAACCAGAAGTTTAGCTACACAGTTAGATTTAGCTAGTTTGTACTAAAACTATTATATCCACAAGCCATTGCTAGCTATTATTTTATTAAAGTAATAGCTGGTTAAGTGGTTGGAATAGTTTGGAAAAAAATAGTTCTGATTATTAAGTTTCAATTTTATAACGAATAGCTAAGTTTAATTTTTTTTTATAGTTATGAATGTTTCAGCTAACTATGGCTAGTAGTTATTTACCTAAAAAACTGGATACTTTTCACTTAAAATGACTGGAAAATTTAGCTTTTAGAAGGAACCATGAAGAAAGTTGGACCAAGTGGCTATGAGGTGAATATGGACTCGTACAGCTGATCCATCATGATGTTTAGCTATTTTGTATGTGGCTGTGAATGAGCAAGTTTCACAGCAAACCTCTGCAAATAGCTAGCTGGCTATTTTAGTTTTGCTCCAATACAATTATAGATGCAAGTAATAAAATAAATACTTATTTATATTTCAATACTTGTAGAATTTAGGGAGGATCTACAAGCATTATGTTGTTGTTTTTTGTGTGTGTGAGAATTAGGAAAAATATTGCTGGGAGAATTTGAAGAAAAATTCATCAAGTTAGGTCCTACTGATTGCCCCAGCTTCCTTTTCAGTAGCTATCTATGTAGTCCTGGCATAATATTTTTATGGCCAATTTGCAAGATTATCTAAACATTAAGTAAAATAGCTATAAGATGCATCATTAATGTGCTCATTTCCGAAGTATTCCGGCAATGGTTTCATTATGTTGCTGATGCTTAACTACTCTGCCCAATGTTCTTCACACCACATAACTATTTCCCCGCACTCAGACATCCAGAAAAGCTCAAAATAGTTAACAAATATGTCATTATACGAAAGTATAAAATACACAAATAAACAAAAAAAATTGAACGCCTACTTGCTACTCTAATAATAACAACAACTTCTGTACTATTTAATTTACGCTGTCATATTTGTAATAGCTTCTTCAATGGTACAGTTTTCAATCTTCTCCTTCACACGAACCATCATCTAAATATAAATGGCTTGAACCATTCAATAAGTAATGTTGGCAGTTCAGTCTCTTACTTCCAGCAACAATACATCTAATACATATACAAAAGTGCATTCATTGTCAAACACCTTTGCTATAGTCAGAATTTCTTTCAGTAATGCTGAAACCTGCAGTAATGCCTCACAAATAGCATCTAATAAAGTACTTTTCATTGGTTACCTGATCACTTGGCCAGTCTTTTATTGGTCCAACATTGTTGGCATACATAAGTTTCTGTTTCTGCTTAGCTATTTGTGCCATGGTGATACACAAAACGATGAGAAGATGGAAGCTTCCCAGCCATTATTTCCACCATTGTAGGCTATAAAATGATTTTTTGTATTACAACTAATGCTTATACCCTCATACCTTCAGCAGTTTAACCTCTTCAGCTATTTGTCCATATGAGTATTTAGTTGAAGAGCAAGATGGACAATACCATTCTTCTTGTTTTTGAAATGTTTTCTCTGCAACACATTTTGAATGAAATTTCTTTTCGCACTTGTAACACTCAAACATTGGTTCTTCTTCAATTATTTGCAGCAGCAACAAACAAACTATTTTTCTTTTCTGGTGACATTTTTTCTGTCAGCTTTGCAAGCAGGAAATGGAGACAAAAACTTGTTCTGTAATGTCTGTATCAAGTGCCCCCACATTGAATTTTGATCGTATTTAAGATATTCTGGGCTCAATCCATTACAAATTGTAACTGCATTGGCTATTGCAAATAGTGCACAGTCTGAAGAACTTTTCTGATGCTGAGTGTTAACATATTTGATTGTGATGTAATGCCCAAATTGCAACTATTGTTTTGGTAGGAGTGGATAATTTGGAATTCATACTGTCATATACCAAGACCAGTATGAACTAGCAACTCTTAATAACCAGCTCAAGAACGCTAAAACTGCGGTAGCAAAGTATCTAAGAGCACATAGCTCCAAGTACAATACTTAACTGATATCATTCTCTCACGAGCTCCAGCAAGTTTGTGGGAGTGATCTGTCAGATCTGTGGCATTCGTAATACAACAATCACCATAATATTCTTTTTAACATTTTTTTTTAAATTGTGCTTGCTCATAGACTACAAAATTTTTTGGGATATTTGTCAGGAAGACACCACTGTCTTACCTTCTTAGCAACGACGTAGGGAAGCTCAGATTAGTAGCAGGGAGTCATACATGGTTTTACGCTAGAGGGAGTGGTGGTGGAATTTTTTTGTAGAGTCACAAAAATATTTTAGCCACATGAAAATGGTGACATCATGACTATGAAACATTATTAGATGAAAGCTTAGACAAACTATTACATATTGAAGGACCAAAACTATACAGTCATGAATTTGAAGAAATGTTTGACATTTTAAAAGAAACTAGTAGTAGAGTATTAAGCTATAGTGTTTCATACTTGTACTGATCATCATAAAACAATTTCTGTCAGCATAAAGAAAGTTTAGTGGGGGAAACTAAATTTAGGGGGGAGGGGAGAAGAATGTATTATAAGAATGTTCATTTTGCTTTACCTTCAGCAATTTTTCAACAACAACAGCAACATCAATCAATAAAAAAAAAATTCATTTTTAAGACTTGGAAAAAACATTTTTTAGTCCATTTGTGAGTCTGATAAGATAAATTATTACTCATTTATTTATTCACATTATGGAAACATTTATTATTATTATAATTTTAATTATTATATTGTAATTTTAATTGTTATTTCTCTTACTGTGCAGTTTTCTTGATGAGGTGTCCAATCCATCAATATGGATGGAGTTGGAAAGCCACTTATTTTGGCTTTTTTTTCCCTACCAATTCTCAAGTAACAAGAATTACAGAACTTAGAGGGTGAAGTCAACTCATCATCACTGCTGATGTGCACTCTCACAAATGTGAGAAGGTTATCTTTGTGATTTGTACAAGAGTGAACTGGCTGTTTCTTTCCTTTGACTTTACAGAGCCTGTTGGCACAGATTCCGCAATGCTTCTGGAGCTGGTCAATGTGAAAATCCATTGAAACTTGTATATTTTGTAGGGTCATGTTTCAGGGAGAAAAATAAGTTAGCATTTATTTTTGCAATTGATATGTTGCTTCATTTATTAATTAAAACTCTTACCTAAATGAAATTAAGGGAAGCGCTTCCAGTCTCCAGTAACAACCTCAAGCAGTAACCGCATTAACCTGACTATTCAAAGAAGCCCCACGAGGTCACTGGTGATCCCATGCGTGGTTGGTCTGTAGGGAATTTTTTTGTGTGCAGTGGAATAGAATCTAGACTGGAAAGGTCGGTCTGGATAAGCTCTAAGTGCCACAGGTGAAACGCCCGTGACCCTTAGGGCCTCACTTCAGGGGGAGGAATTGTCGTGCGGAGCCCTGGTCCTGTGACACCGGACAATCACGAACAAGTGTGAGTAATTATTTACACAAAACTGAAGTGCCTCAGAACAGCCTTATCTAGAGTAAGTGTCAGGGGTTGGTAATGAAACTTTTGTTGGGAGTTAGTGAGACTTAATTTATTGCCAGTTCTTAGCTACTTGCAATCGCCTAACCCACCTAGCTAAGGCTTTCTAGGTGATTTTTGTTTCAACTAGCTAATTGTCAATACTTACCACAAAGGATTGTAAAAATTTTTTCCTTTATTCTTAGCTACCGGATAGATCATAACACTGATTTTGTTTCCAAAGATTTTGCAAGATTCAAAAGAATCTTGCAAAGGAATAGATTGAAATAAGTTTTCAATTGTCGGGGTAGGTGCCTTGTAGTAACAATCGTTGCAATTGGTAAAGGGTCTTGCGTACAACAATAGGCAATCTGCATCATTAATAGAGCCAGTAAGAAATGGAAGCTTCAATGAGTAATGTTAATTCTGTTTTCCTTCTAAAGGGTTTTTTTTTTAACTGAAAAGATGGAAAAGTCAAATTTGATATCCATGACTCTAGTGTGAGTTCTACTAGGAATCAGTTTGGAAGATGATTGAAGACTTTACCTTCTACTACATTCACTGTAACAAAGTGTCTATATAAACAGGTGAAGATAAAAGTCATTGTTTTTAACAACTTTTCTAGCCAATCGGTGGAGTAGTTTGGGTTAGTCTCGTGTATCCACATTGCCCTACGGGGAGGCAACGCCAGCATGTGGCTGCACATGCTTTCGACCCTTTCCTCCTCCATAGACGGCATTATCTAACTCATTTTTGCTATGTTTTGCTGTAGTTTTTTGCTTGCTGTATTTTGCTTTGCTTTGCTTAGCTTTTCAGGTACCTTAATCCATTAGCATCCTTTACTATAGATCTAGCTATATGGGGGAGGAAAGCGGGTAAAGGTTGGTCAATGGTGGTCAAGGATCTGGCGGCTACAAGATAGAGACTGTAGCCACATTTTAACCATGGTCGCCCAAGACACCTTAGTCTGCAGGCAAGATAAGAGTACTGAATCTAAACAATAACAATATTATTTTTTGTAATGTAGAACTCAAGAGCTACATCTAATTTCAACTAATTATTCTCATATTGTTTATTGGTCTGGGTTACAAATTCATTAAAAATAACTATCTGAATAATAGAATTTAGCTAGGTTAACAATTTTTTAATGAAAAAAGAGAAATATAATAAATTAAAAATAATCATGACAATGATGTTGTCATCACAGAAAAAGTATCTAGTTCTTTAATTGTGTTTCCAGTCCTTTTCTATTACACCTTTAGCCAGTCTTAACATTAAATTAGATTAGTATAGAGAAAAGTGAAGAAGTTCTTGCTACAAGAATTGAAGTCAACTCTGTAAGCCATTTTTTAAATAACATTAAATTGTTCAATCTTACCATACCAGTAACAATTGCATCAGGTGAGTGAATTTTCTCATCGCACAATCTATTCATCTTTATTGATGTTACTTCATTATATAAAGGATATGGTTAATCAAATGTTATAGCAATAAAACTAAATGAATGTGGGAAGATTTGTTTTTGGCACAGGGATGGATCTATTCTGGGATGAGACCCTTTACCAAACTCAGTTACGCGGGCAAGTCTAGTTGTTGTTTTTTCAAAACCAACTTGTATTTACGCATGCGCGTTGGAACTGTTTGCAGAGAATTTAGGGGTTGGGGCCCTACGGTGAGTGTACACAAGGATTGCGTAGCTATTGGCTGCTTTTTCACTCATTTCTCATGCATTCAGTACAAATTTGTGAGTGCAAAATGTGGGAGGAGGTAGAATAGTTTTGTAGTGTGTGATTGAAGTCTCATATAGGAGTTCAGCTTAAGTGTACTTTTCGAAGCGTTGGTACAGCAAGTGCTACACTGTACTACAAACATAATATAGTAATTAATTGCATATTTTAAGGTTTATGTAACAACACTGTAGTCTCACATAGCCTGACCGTTTACCTACCACCCTCCACCCGCTGTGGTAGAGGGCCTGGCTACCAGACTAACAGCACTGTATGATATTATAAATTAGATGTATTCATTTGGTTTAGATCAACCATGGCTAGTTCCCAGTCCCAGCCAGGTTATGAAGCATTGGGACTACATGAAGTACAGGTTACTCTTACAATCAGGAACAACTTAAATGAAGTTGCCAAGTTTCTGAATGATGAAAAAATAATCAAGAGGAGTATCTATAGCCAAGTCACTGATCCTGAATCAAGAAGCACTGTAGATATCTTAGCACAAATAGTGTTTCGAGAGCTAAGAAACAAAGTGGAGGAAGATGATGAGATATACAAGAAATTTGTAGAGTATCTTCGCAATGAAATAGCCTCTAAAAAAACTGTTACCGAGCTTGACCGTACATATGATAAGCAACTAAAACAAATCAAGAATGAAGGTACATTAGCAATATGATTCTATCTAGTAGAACATGTCTAAACTAATAATTTTGTACAAACACTTTTATCTACTGGAAGCTAGAGTATGGGTGGTTCACTGTAAACATATTATATTTCAATGAATTGAACTGACAAAATTATCAACATTAGTCATCTGCAACAACAACAAAACAACAACAACAACTACTAATAGTAACCTAATAAAATGTAGCAGGGTCAGATATAATATTGTATTTGTATTTGAGCTTAAGATATAGCTATGCTGGGATGAACTTGTCACTTGCTTTCAGTTTAGAATTTTTGTTTTCACAGGGCAATAACTTGAATTTCCTGTAGTAACATATTTAGGACATTTCATGCATTCACCACCTTTCCTGTACAGGATAGGGCTAAATGCCCTGGAAATTGATGGGGGCCGACATGGCTGCATTTACAAATTTAAATTCATTTATATAGGCTGTCATGGATTAAATGCAGATGAGGCACATTATATGTAAAGAATATAATTAGAGATAGCCTAGATCTGTACAGGTAATAGTACTACAGGTTTATTGCAAAAACAACAACAACAAAAAAACACAAAAAACAAGAAAAACAAAAACAGCTTATGCAGAAGATACTGCTTGTAAAGATCATTGTTCAATCACCACTGTTTTTGTTTGAAAGTGGCAGAAAGGGAAAATGCAACGCAATTCATATTGTCGTTTGTTGGTGGAGTGACCTTTGCTGCATTAACTGGGCATCTTGGTGTGATACAGCCTTCCCCTTTAAATTTTTTGCCTTCCCTTTTGGAACTATATCACCATCTTTCCTCTCCAATTCCACCAGCTTTTCTACAACAATAGTCATTGTAATCACCTACTAAAAGTATGACAGTCGTTTACCCAATCAAGCAATGATGATGTTTTACCAAACCACTTAACTCTTGAATTATTCATGAATACACATCATCATCGATGTTACTCACAGATAAGCATATTAATAGACAATATTACATTATTTTAATTTTGAACAGCTTGACACCAACTGCTATACTACAAAAAATTCAGCTGAATTAAATTGTTAGTCACACAATGGTAAATAAACTTTTAATTTAGGTGGTACCAATTGAGATATGACAAATATCTAAGACCACAAACTATTAGCAAAGGTGATCTTTATTTCCAATGCTTCCAAGGTCCAGTAAATAAATTTTTAATAAACAGACTGATGTCTTTAAAGATAAGAAATAGAGAGAGATAAAGGCCACACAGCAACCTATTATGAATAACAAAGCAAGATTTTTGCAAAAAGGATATTTTGTCCGCTGGACTAATTAGTAGCTAGGTGTGTTTTTAATATTGTATTTGAGGAGCAATAGAGGGTTTGTACTTGTGGCAAAATACATCACATGCATTGTCATTAACTTTCAGTGCGCATGCGCGAATGGGTTATAATAGTCATTATGTCTATCATTTCTGTCTGTCGGTCTGTTTGTCTGTTTGTCACGTTCTGATTATGTAGATTGTTAACAATTAACTGTTGATTTAAGTATGAACTTACTTAGTACGACAATTTAAAAAATTTGAACAGGTTTTTGAGAAAAAGCGATGCTATCAGCTCCTTGTAGGTACTAGACTTCATACATAATGCCCACCAAAGTCACATCGTCATTATATGAGCAATTAATTACTTGCTCTTCTCAGATCATGAGTTTCATCTTGACCTTCAAACTCTAAAAAAAGAAGAAGAGCAAGTTGTAATCACCATCAGAAACAACTTGGAGCCAATTTCTCGGTATCTGAGTAACAACAACAAAAAAAGAAATTTTATTTACTATGAGCTTAGCATAAAGCTGCATATCTTTAGTAGAGTTTGTGTAGATTTTTACCTTTCTACCATGCACTGCTGTGACTAATTGAAACTTTAAAATAGCTCACAAGAGAATTTTTGAGTATAGAAAGGTTAATATAGAAAAGACTGGTATATTTTTCAGTTGTTCAAAAGACATTTAAATATTTCAGCTGAGTGGAATCTCATGTTGACCTTATTAGAATTTTTCTTCAATTTGCATTCACTGAATAAATGAGTGAATATTGTATGACAGGCATGTAGTATGTTCAGACAAGCTAATTAGAAACTTTTATGACCTTCACAAAAAATGTTAAGAAAATTAAGTTCTTGAGTTGCTCTAAAAGATAACATTTTCAGTAGCTATCTAATTCTCAAAAATAGTCTACAGATATAATTGGTGAACATTCTAAATACATCCCTAATTTAATGCCTATACCATGAGAATAATTTTACTATTGTTTAGACCCTTGAATTTAAAGTCATTTGAGCTGTGATCTCATCAAAATACATCACATGTATTGTCATTAACTTTCAGTGTACATGTGCAAGAAGTTTATAGTAGTCGTTGTGTCTGTCTGTCTGTCTGTCTGCTTGTCTGTCTGTCACATTATGATTTTGTAGATTACTAACAATTAATGTTGATTTTAAGTATGAACTTACTTAGAATGACGATTTAAGACCTTCTATTATGCTACTTTTTTAATTTCGGACTTTTCTTGAGAAAATGTGAAGCTGTGTAGGTTCTAGAGTTTGTAGGTAACACCCCTAAAGTCACGTCATAATCACATGAGAAAGTTATTTCTTGCTACCTGCGGTATTTTGTTTATGTAAGGAAAGTTAATGGAGTGCTGGAAGTGGAGTTGCTTGTTGAAAATTTATATTGGTGTCTCTAGTCTGTTGTCTATTATTATTTACATCTGCCATTTTTATTGCTCGAGTGTTTCATTTAGTATAATACTTATTACTGTAGCGATTGAAGAATTGAGAAGCATATCTGATTCTACTCAGATTGAACCTCCACCCAATATACAACGTTTAACATCTGAAGGTGTGAAATATTTCTTATACTAATAATTATTTTATGTTGATATGTTTTTCCTTTTAAAGATATACCCATTTTTTCTAAGCTATTATCTGTACAAGAATTTGCTGAATGGATGAGCCAGTATCATGGGTTGTCAGAAGACGACTGTGACAAATTAAAGAGTAAGGAATATTATGTGCACAGGGCAAATAAGTGAAATTTTCTATTATCAAGAGGATATTTTATATTTTCTCCACTTTTCTGGTATGATAGGGTTAAATGTCCTATGTGCAGATCGTTTAGCCTCATACTCTATTGGGAAAGTGTAGAAAACATGAAATTTCACTATTACATAATAATAGAAGATTCCTTATTATAGTCCTGTGTTAATACAAAATAAAGCAGAAACTAATGACATTTGATATGTAATTAACGCTCTTGTTATAATGGATAAACTCAAATGTTTCTTGCCTATGTCATGATTCAAGAAGAACTCATTCTTTTTTCATTTTTTTTTTTCGTGCCAACACAACTTGGACAGACTACAGGAATATTAAGCCTAGTTAAAAATATGTATATTTATTTTACAAACATTTATTGGTTGATTATCAAGGGGAAAATTAAGAAATTCTGGCTCTCTATGCTTTATGCTAACAATCAAAATAAACTCACTCTACAGACTTAACTGAAACAGGAACTGCTCATTTTTTCATTCATTCAACTGTTCATTTATTTGCATACTATAAGATGTCTAAATAGTGACACCTGGAGGACTTAATTAAGAATTTAAATAATATAAAAAGCACTGGATGTGGTACACTGAATACATTTTGTGATTTAACACTTGCTTTAAGCAAACCAACCAGTGGTTTATGAATATATAAATATTTATATAATATAATGTCTTCTTTTTTTTTATCAGAAAATAAAATCTCTGGGAAGACATTTTCTATGCTGACAGAAACTAATATAGATGACTTGGTACCAGAGCTTGGTTCCAGAATAACTTTAAAATCAATGCTTAAGGAGGTAAACCAGCAATGCCAATTTTAATGTTCTGTGTAATGTAACTAGTTCTTGAAATAACTAGTCATTTTTGTGCATTATTGTGTTATACTTCTGAAACTAATTTAAATAGAAATGTGTATATAACTAATTAAAAGTATTTTAAAAGTTCATTTTGTTATGCATCATCGGCAACTTCATTATCGAATTGTTTAGAGATTTACTTTCTATACTTAGCAAATTGTTTTATTTTAGCAGGCATTGGAATAATACTATTATCTTCTTAAACATACTTTATTTGCTAAAGTGATGATTTTAGAGATTGATTTCTTATGAACGTATTATAAATTTTGTGTCAGTTGATTGTTTTGCTATTTCAGCCATAATTTAAGTCACAGCATTGTTTTGGTAATTTTCTTTTTGTAAAATATCACTGAAGATTGCTATTTCGAAGTAGCCAGCTACTTTGCTCTTTGGATTGTTTTATTTCAGTTTGTTTATGGTAATTAAATTTGTTAAAAATTTGCAGATAAAGCTAGTGGTAAGAATGAAGAGTCTGCTTCATTTAGAGGGGTGTTTAAGTATATGTTTTATGTAATGAAAATTTGACTGATTATTGTGTTGAAAGTTTAGCATAACTGACACTATAGTTGATATAATCTACAATTTGTGAGGAGTTGGAACATTTTTGTGCCCATCATAATGGTGACTGCACCATTTTTGTGTTAGATTTAATGTATAATCATGCATATAATACAATTTTTATCTACAGATCAGTATTTAGAATAGATATTAACCTACTTGTCATGCTCACCAGAGAATATTTGGTTAGACCTGAAAGGCCTCTTGCTCACTAGGAATTTAGTAAGCCACATTAATAATTGTGAAGATTGTTGTAATTAGGATAGGTTTTATGAAAGGAAATTCATTAATGTATGAAACTTTTAAATTGTAAAATACGATGAATAAGCTGTGTACTTTGCCTGAAATTTGAAACAGCTCCTGAAATCAAGTTACAATTAGTACCATTGGTAATGATAAGTCTAAATTTTAGCTATTATTTGTGTAAATAATAAACTATTTTTTGCATCAATATAAATCGTTTGGTTTCAACATTCTTTTGAAATAAATATCTTGCCATAAACTGGTCATCATAAACTTGGCAGTGAAACAGCTAAGTGCGGTGAGAGAGTTGATTACTGTCATTGTGTCAAATAATTCAATCTTGTTGTATGCAAAAATGAATAAAGTATTATTATATAATCGTATGGATAATTTCATTTAATAAAAATTTGAGTAAGTCATTGTATCTATTAAAAAAATTGGCCAAAATTATATGAATTCAATTTTAAGGATACTTAAAGATCATATAAGCTATAAACTTAACATAGAAGTGAAAATAAACATGATTGGGTAAGTATTGAACCCATCAGCTAGAGTTCTTGGCTAAGAAAGCACAGTTAACCCAGAGTTTACCAAAATATCTCTTAACCAAGAATGCTATGGAATTTAAGTTGGAGAACATTCATCCATTACAATAAACTAGGTCTGAGATGATACATCAATATAAGTGGAAGATATGTTGGCAAAAGCTAGCTACATAGCAACCCACGACTTGTCCCATATCTAGTAGGACAATCCTGAATTTTTACTCACACGTAACTAATTACAACTAATTTCCTCAAAATTTTACGTGGTAATTTGTCTTCTATATTAATGTCTGAGATTAATTTCTGCACAAATGCCTTAGCAGTTTATAGAGTAGTTGTACAGGTTTCTAGGTATGGTTACAGTAGACCCTCTCATATGTGAATATATATATTGGAATGACCCTATTATGTGAAACCACTCTAAAAATTATATATTTTTAGCTATTTCATTGTGAAAGTGGAATGACAGTGATAAATATCTATTATTGTTGAATAATGAATACTTTGATTCAAGCTTGCATATCTCTTAGTAGCATCTGATCTTTAATTTGCTCTAATAGCAGTACGTACTCTTTTGTAGTAGCTTGTAGCTCTTAGCCTGAAGCAACACACACAGACAAATTGACATAGGCTAGGATAGCCAATCTACTCAGTTGAACTCATTATACCTGTTGAGAGCTAGCTTAGAGGAATGTAACATCAAATTGACTGTAAAGGAAGTTTATCATAACTAGGTAGCCAGTATGTTTGTCCTCAAAAGAACTGATCAGCCTGAAAAGAATTTTTCTTATTCCTCTTTTCAACTCATTATGGATTCCCCTCCTTCTACCCAGTAGCTATCTCTGTCCTTACTGTGCATTTTTTCACTTCTTCATTTTCAGTTTTTTTCTCACCTGACCCTTGCATTCTTCTGCTTTTCTTTCTCTCTTATACCCAATATGGTTGCAACTGTAGATGAACACTCTTTCCCAACTCAGTTAATCCAGTGTTCAGTTTTATCAGATACAATCGGATAATGAACTTTAAGATACTGTGTAGACATATACAAGTAAGTCACAGACCCTGATTTACCACAAGCAGATCTTAAAATAGCTATAAAAATGTATGAGTAGTTCGGTTGAAGAGTATAAAGTGCAATACATTTACAAAATTGCCTTTGTATAAGTCTTTTTTACATTCTGTGATTCCAAGATTTTTTCTTAACAATAAATTTAGACAAAGTTAAAAAGGAAAGTCAGAAAATTTAAAGGGATAATGTTTCAATGCAACAATATCGTATTTCATAAGGATTATCAAATTGTCCAATGCTGTCTGAGGTCCAGTAAATCAAATTTTAATAAACAGACTGTCTTTAGAGATAAGAGATAGAGAGAGATAAAGACCACACAGCAACCTATTATGGATATAACAAAGCAAGATTTTTGCAAAAAGGATATTTTGTCTGCTGGACTAATTAGTAGCTAGGTGTGCTTTTTTGTATATATTTTTAAGGAACAATAAAGGATTTGTACTTGTGGCAAGTTAAGTGCAACTTTGCATGCGCTAACCCTTTTACCGTACTGAATAGCTGTGGTAGAGTCAATGATATTGCAATATCAATATTAATAATAAGAAACAGTCTCTATTATGCTCTCAGCTGAAAGATAAAAGAGGATAGCAGTATGTACACATACACAGTAGTACTTTCCCTGTTGTGCATCTTCCAATTGTTTACACACTGAAAGTTCAGGCCAGGGTGGTATGGCTTCAGATAGAGCTTGTGACATTGTTTTTTCACCTTTGTGAAATTTTATGCAGGTTAGCTATTACAACAATAGCAAGGAACTAACTTTTGGAAATTAGTAATGCAGTAGCATAAGGTACTTGTAAAGTTTCCCTTTCCTGGTCTCCTTCTTAGTTTACTTCTCTTGCTCCTCAGTATCTCTGTCCTTTCTTTGTATTTCTTTCACTACTTTTGAAGCAATTACATCATCAGCTTTTTTTCACCTGCTTCTATTTTCTTAACTTGTATTCTGCTTCTCTGCTTTTCTTCCCATGATTTATGCTTAGCACTGGAAGTGAATACTCTTTCCCAACTCAGTCCAGCAAATGGATTATTGTTCAATTTGTTCTACTATTCCATTTCTCCCCATCATTTTCCCTTTATCTATTCCTTTTCTTCATTCTCTTCACATCTTTTTCCCACATTTTATGTAGTTATAGCTACATCCCTTTTCCCCCTTTTTCAATCATTTTCCTTTTATTAATCTTCCTTTCTGTTCGGTCATCCCTTTTCCTTTTGTTTCAGACTCTGTAAGGTTTTTGCTTGTAATCCCTTCAATGTAATAATACAGTGTTAAAAGTTTCCACCACTTATTGCTCTAGTGTTAATATTGTATACAAATGTCTACTACAGAAGCTCAATGTATCAACTACACTTTTTGTAATTACTCTGCAAAACATAGTATTATGTAATTTGTGTATATAACTCCAGATTTATCTCCACGGTCTGAGATTTCACAGTCTCAGACCCCACAGTCTCAGGCTTCACAGTCTCAAACTCCAAACTCTCTAGCTTCACAACCTACTCAGACTCAACAATCTCCATCTTTGCTGTCTCAACCTTCAGAATCTCTGTCTTCACCATCACAGGGTCCACAGTCTCAGTCACAGGGTCTACAAAATCCGACACAAGAAGAATGTGAGTATCACGTCAGAATGTGTAAGCTTCACAATGTTATAAATTAAATGCCTTTCAAATGTGTGCAATATGAAATTGCTTTATGCAATGATAACATTCTAGTCTGACAGAATAAATGCCATACTTTGTAATCAGGTATAAATAGTTTTGGTTTGTCGTTATTGTGAATATAGAAGTTATATTGACTTTGACCAAACAAGTTCATTATTCAGCATGACTAATTTTGAAAATACTTAGGTAATAGTATCACTTGTTTTACTATTGTCTTCATACACATTTCAGTTTATAAGTTATAGTGATAGATATGACATTTGCTAATGTTTTGGTAATGAAGAATATCAGACAAATAGAGACTTGAATTACTCAATATTGTACTGTAAAATTTTATCGTAAAGTCATGTGATTGTTTTTTTACTTAAATCTGTTCAGCAATTAAGTCAATTTTTAAGCCTTAATTTTTCTCCTAAATACACAACTTTTATCTGATAAATTAAAAAAAATACATCACAACTTTCACCAACTTTAATTACAGCTACTAGTGATGTGCTGGTGAACAAATGGTGAGTGAACGTGAGCACAAAAGCAACACTTCAAAAGAAACCATCAGTCCTTTTCTAAATGTATAAATATGTTGTGACTATACTCTCTTATCTCAATTTCCCGAGTATTGGAATTTTCTGTAGTCTATATTATCTCATTTTGACTATCTCAATTACCAGTATATTTTGGCAACAAGCACTCACAGCTACTACAAAATGCCGGCTTTTTAAAAATAATTACATCTGGTAAATGGTCTCAATACCATAGTAACATTTCACCATAACAGTTTTTGTGACTTGAAAAACCAAGAAATTTCCAGCGAATTACTGCACAGTCTTTAGTCTAGCAGTAAGTGTTAAGATTATGTGTGTCTTGTGGCATTTAGAAACAACCTAACGTGAAGAGGTAAACACTTCTATTTCTTTGAATGGTACAGGATCACTAAACCGAAAGATTCAGTTTAGTGGAGGTATGGGAAGGGGTAGACCAAAACACAAAAATATGAGTGTAAAAGTACAAAACGACATACATACATCCACAAAATATAAACAAGCAAATATTCCTGATTTTCAATTGTGTTAGCCTGATAGTGTCTCGCTCGCTTTGCTTGCTCGCCAACAAGTACATTATACAAGTGGTGAAAATAATATGGTTGCAATAAACACATTCTCAAGAAGAAATTAAAACTTTTGATTAACTATGGTGAAATTATATTTAATATGTACATGCCATATTATAATTACTAGATTAGGTAGACAAGTTTACTCAAATTGTGACCACAAGCATTAGAGCTAACAAGCCAAGTTACAAGAGTCAAGTAACCACAAGTATGACGAGCACAAAGGGCAAGCAATCCTGTACGCAAACAAAACACTTCAAAAGTATCTATCGGTCTATTTCTAAAAGTATAAGTTTTAAAACCGCTGTGACCATTATTTACTTTAGCTAACAAATACTACGGAACTATTTTCTTACCTCAATTCCCCGTGTACTGGTATTTTCTGTAGTCTCTCTGACTGTCTGAATTACCTATAGCTTTTGACAACAAGCACTCAAAGCTTCTAAAAGAGGGCCACGTTTTTTTTTATTACATCTGGTAAAGGTTTTCAATACTGCATAGCTAGTAACATTTCACCATAACATTTCGCAACTTGAAAAAAACAAGAAATTCTAAATAATTACTGTACAGTGTGTAGTCTAACTAAGTGTTTAAGACTGAAGTGCATGTTTTTCCTCATATATTCAGTACAATTTACTTTGCAGTTGATTTAATTCTGTGGTTGTGTAAAAAAAATGATCTATGTACTATATTTAAATACAATTACAAATATAATATTATTATTATAGGTGGCAAAAACTTGAGTATATTTCTGAATGTGCATCCTAACTTGGTTTCCTCAGTGACGCCTTGTGTTATGACAGTAGCTGATAAATGCTACAGTATTGGACTCATATCTACTGACATGTATGACCAGCTCCTTCAACGTGAGAACTGGATTGATGTAGAGAAGACAAGGAACCTTCTGAGTAGCATTCGTACAGTCTTATCAACTAGACCTACTGCCCTCAAGGAGTTTATTACTGTATTGTCTCAAGTGCACTATTGTAGACAAGTGGCAGATAAAATACAGCAACAGCTCCAGTAAAGTATATTAGTGTTATTATTGTAGCATTTGAATTATTGTATTGTTTGTGTAATAGAATTGCTGTAGATTGAATTCTAACAACACTATAATTTATGGACATACATATTTTGAAAACACTCCTTGTATCATATACTTTATATATCATATCCCATATTTCAAATTTAAACCCAGTTATCTTTCTATTGTTATTTTGAACTAAAATTATTAACTTTATTTTAACAAAATGTTATATAATTCCATACAATAATAGTAATGGTCGCCAATACAACTCCAGCAAAATGTTCAGCTGCTGACTTGTTGGCAGCGTACAATGATCCATCACCTCTCTTGTCTGACAGTATCTTGTTTGATCCATCACCTCTCTTGTCTGACAGTATCTTGTTTGATCCATCACCTCTCTTGTCTGACAGTATCTTGTTGGCAGTGTCCAATGATCCATCACCTCTCTTGTCTGACAGTATCTTGTTGGCAGTGTCCAATGATCCATCACCTCTCTTGTCTGACAGTATCTTGTTGGCAGTGTACAGTGATCCATCACCTCTCATGTCTGACAGTATCTTGTTGGCAGTGTCCAATCACCTCTCTTGTCTGACAGTATCTTGTTGGCAGTGTCCAATGATCCATCACCTCTTTGTCTGACAGTATCTTGTTGGCAGTGTATAGCTAGAGCCTGGAAGAACTAGCATATGACACGCCGTTTGTAACAAAAATCCTTACCTTAGCTATATAGGCCCTATGTAAGTTATTTCGGCCCTATGTAAGTTATTTAGGCAACTTACAGGGTCCTTTCTAATTTAAGCCATTACAGGCCCCGTGTAATGATTTCTTAACATGTTTACACTTGTCCTTTCGTGTTGAGGCCTGGTATAAAGGATTTTATACAGGAGCCTTTTCTAAACGTACAAGGGTACTTTGTAACTGTTCATTGCGTTGCGTTGATCTGGACGAACGTAAACGCGTAAGTTACATCGGAAATTTTACTAACGATAGCTCATCTTGCTTTTTCATACCTCTATCTGCCTTTCCATTCACTTCTTTAAATTTTGTGTTGCTCTAAGAGACACAGTACGTTTTAACAACAATCATAGCTCCTGTTCATTCATCAATGCTTTTTATATTTCACCCAGACTCATTAGCTAAAAGGTATAGCTTCCCATTATCTGTGCAGTTATTATTGTACTTCAAAATCTATCATACTGTGTTATACTTCACACTTTTAATCTCAGTAAACATTAGTGGCCAGGATACTGGCTAATAATGTTGATTTAGTTTAGCTAATATTGGTTCTGTTTATTTTATATAGGTAAATTACTTCAATTTTAATCGTATAGCTATACAACTAGTGTTGATTTTTACAATACACGAACTATATTCATTTTAATTATTCTGGTGTATTTCATTGTCTTGACTACAGCTGCACACTCCAGCTTTAGTCTCATAGCTAGTTATGGCTACTATTGGGACTTAACAATCGGACAACCTTCTTGTGTAATGGTTAACCGAAGTATTAGCAGTATCTTCATGCAAGCTGGAAATCTTTACACTGGTGCTTCCTCCAAATGGACGGTGCAATGAAATACTTTCACAATATCCCTTCAGGTGCTATGCTAAAACTTAGCCATTTAAACAACAAGCACCTGAGCTATCAGGTGTGCATTTACACTTCAGGCAGAGATGTTTATAGAAAACCAATTAAAAATCTAAATAAGAAAAGAATATGATCATGTTCACAATGATCACAATGATCTTGTTGCAGGATATGCCAAAGTCAAATCTTGAAACCAGTCCGAGCCCTCTCTGACGCTCACCTATACATTATTAAATTTTGTAGTGTTGAGGGTAACAGATTACTGTCAAAGAATCTCGTTTCCATCTACTCTATGTGGGCGAGTGATATGTTCCTTGTATCAATCAGGCATAACTGTGACTGTTAGTCATACCCTTGGAAATTGACTACCAAATAAAGTTCATAACTAATACACAAATACTACAATTACATAAAGGAACACACAACAAGGGGACTGCAAAGACAAAAAGAAACAGTTGAAGACCGTCTTTCACAAATGAAATAGAGAGAATTGAACTTACAGAAATTCTAGCAAAAAAACAACAAAACAACAAAACAGCAACAAAGAGATGATGGCTACAGAAACAAACTGAGGCTGACAGTGTGTACCGTTTATAAGAAGGTCAACGCATGCGCAATACACTCCTTACTACAATGGTAGAGAGTTATAACTGAGCAAGATAACTTATGCTACTGCATTCTTACTTTGTAATACGTCAAGCGCCACTGCATGTGTGGCATGGTACTTGCTAGTTCCATTCTTAACTAAGCCAGAAACAAACACACAAGACTATTTAATAATTATCACTACATTAAACAGATTTTTACAGAAATAAAGTACTCAAAACTTATTCATCAGTTATACTACACAGTGAACACATTTATACGTGCAAGAATTGTTAAATGTTTGTGTTGGAAGTCGTCTTTCTCCTACTTTATTCTTCACTGGTTCCACATCTCCCCTTCCCCCATATAAGATGGTCTTGTCAGGGGCATTTGAACAATTATGGACTTGCCAATACTGATGAGAAAGATCACCAACATTGTAAGCCTAATCTCCTGGTCTGTACTTGAAGGTGGCACCAAGGCTGCAATTTCATAGCATTCTCCTTGGCCTTCTGTTCAGATGGGATCTGTGTTGTTGAGATGCATTGAAAGATGATATGTATACATCATCAAAGCTTCCCCCCACAAATAATACAAAAATAGTCGATTGCCAATACTATTACCAGTGTTCATATTTCTGTGACTGAGGAATTTTTCTCTGCCCCATTAGGCTATCATGAATAGAATGCTGTAGGCACTCCACTTGTTGAGCATCTCCCACTCCAAACCCACCACCTACATCTGTATGTAGAATAAAGTGATTCTCTGGCTGGGGAACATTAAATTACACAAGCTACTGGCTATTTGGATAGAATGGCTTATTTAAATAAAGATAAGAAAATAATTTCATATTGTGTTATCTAAAATTAAGTCAATTGCTGGATTTTTATAACATTAAACCATTGCTGCGAATTAATGGACTGAAGGATACCTCCCTAAACTAAGTGAAGAAAAGCTTGCACCTTAACTTTAGTCATATTAGATAAATGTAGCTAATTTTGTTGTTTTTGCATGTAGATTTTGCAATAGCTTTTATCAGAAGTTTGTTGTTACTATATGTGCTGAAGCACATCACCACTTTAATTAACTGTCTGCTATGCTTAATATTGATTATAGTCGCTCTACTAATAGTGTGTACAATTCAGGTCCTTGCCATTCCTTACATACATACAGGTACAGCAATATCATGGTTTGGTTTTCTTTGTCCAAATTACCAATTGTCCAAAATTATTTTAAGCTGTTGTTTTTCTTTCTTGTGAATGAAAATCACTGAATTATATGCTTTGTAGGAACTACCATGATAGCCAGTAGCACTACTCCTTGTAGAGGGTAAGTATTGTTACTAAGTTGAAAATTCATCTGGATTATTTAAACATAGTCCTATTGTGATAAAAACAAAAACAAACAATATTGATGAAATGAAGTTATAGAATTAGCTGGCAAACAAATGAAGTGAGCCAGACATTATCAGGGGCTACACAATTGAGAAAAGGTATATATTATTGGTGAATGAGCAAAGAGAGCAGGACAGTATGAGGGGTGGATAACTGAAAATTGGATATTATGTTCAATAATATAACACAATAATAAATATATAGATGGTACATATGCTCCTTAAAAGTATGCGTGATTACTTTTTCATGAAATACAGCTTTTTTACTTGCCCCCAGTTTCTCCTTGTACAACAGCAGTATATACAAGTCTTATTTTAGAGTTAGGCTCAAAACCGTCAAGTTTCTTAAAAATACTTTTTTTAGATCACGAAGAAAAACAACAACTATTTACCAGACTAAAAATACAGCTTTGTAGCATCATGCATTTCTGTTGGGAGCTACTGGTCCTTTGGACAGTAAGAATTCTTTTAATTTTTAATACTAAAGTATTGAGGTAAGAAAGAATTTTAGTCAATGGCTGTATGTACATATTCATACTTCTAGATTGTTGCATAAAACAAGTTGCTTTCTATAGCTACAGGAACTTCATTCAAGAATAACATCCAACGTTGTATACTGCAAATGCTACCACTACTCCTGGAAATAGAGGTAAGAGAGTATTGAAGTGGTGAGCTAAAATGAACTGTTAATTGCTATATACTTTAACCTTGCCATCCATGATTGCTCATGCACACCTTCCCCCCTCCCTTCGCTCTTCATAATCATTACTGCAAGGAGGTGGATTAGTAATGCACAGGAGCCTCCCTTCCAGCCAATACTGGATAACGGGTCTTTCACCCTAGCTAGATTCTGCTAACACACCAGTTGGGGCAACTTGCCATTTTATGAAGGAAGTCACATCAGTTGTTTCATTGCATCTGCTAGCACACCCTCGCTAACCGCTGCCAGTACATCTCCTACCGATCCCTGTGTGGATAAGGTCCACTATGAAATATTATTCAAGAATTGTATTTTTAGTAAAAAGCTGACTGACTGGATCAAAGTAACTTGCTGGTTAAATGTCTGAGTGAGATGATTGTGTTGGAATATGTCAATGGAAATGTAAATGGAAACATAAAGTAATCATGAATTAGCTAAGTGCAGTCCATCATTGAAATTCACGACATCACTCCCCACTTTTAGTGCCTTTGTGAGTGAGTTGGGACTGGGGTGAACGATAATATTGGGAGTTGCTGCAACGAGACCGGTAGGGACTGCACACACATTGGGAAAGTTCATATAAAGCTATAGACTTAACTAGAGCTGATGGATGTGCTACATCCTTATGTAGTTGTGACAGCTCAAAATGTTTGTAGTATATAGAGATTCTCATTAGCGTCGCTTCTGTTGCTGTCCCAACGTCAAAGCTGTGACCATAATAACTTCCAGTATTAATCCAAATGGCCTCCAGAGCATGGTTAAGTTCCCTTCCAAGACCCTCTTGTGTACCGTCTTCACATACAAGGAAAAATGCAGGTCCCATGCCAGTTAGCAGCAACTGAACACACTACACTATGCCAAATGAAGCCTTCCTAGAACAAACTCATCTAAAGATGTCTCCATCACTTGCCAGAGAGCTGGACTTCCTGAGAATGGACTGAGACAACCTGAACTGATAGTTTGTGTTCTATGTAATCAACTTGCTTTGTGAGAAGTATCCCAAAAGCTTCCCATATCCCAAAAGCTTGCCATATTGAACCTAAGTCTTTACATGGGCTTAACTGTAACCAATAATGATGAATATTGAGGAGCCTCTGAGCTTTAGGCACTCAGCTGCCCCTGAAGCATGCATGCCAGAAAGAAGATAGCTACCATGGCAACTGAACAAGTGAAGCAATCACTCCCAATATTTGCACCAAGTTAGTGGAGACAAGATTAGTGATATTGAATAAGTTTCAACATTAAAAGCCAGAATTGTTTTAGCTCAGTGGCTAGAGTAGATCTTTTATTACTTCAAAGATAATCTACAGATTGTTTGTATATTTCACATAGCATTCTGATAAACCAAAGATACTTGGATATAGAATGTAGCAACTATGTACATGACACAGATTGCACAAGTAGGACTATACCATTGAAACAATTGTACCTATAGAATATACTGCTATAACTCTCATGAAAGAGATGCACAACTGTTTATACAATACCAGTTATATGAATATTGAAGTGTGAAGTGTGTATAAGATTTATATCATGATGTAATGTGATATTTAACACTACACCATCAAATGGTGTTGCAGTAAAATTATGATGTTATAGCCCAAAACTAATTCAATTCACTGTGTCAATCATATATTAACTTTGGCTTATACAGACAATACTATGTAGCACATGTCTTGTAAAAGGCAAATTAAAAGCAAGCCAAAGTTATAACTTAAACAGAATTGATCACAAGCATGCCTCATGCAATATAGTAAAAAAAAGTTGTGTTTTTTCCATTGACAGCATATTTTGCTGTATACAGAACTAGCTATAGCTAGGGAAAAGGTAAACAAAAACAAAAACAAAAAAGGTTGGATGATGAGTTATGATTTTCAGGAAGTATTTTAATGTTATTCTATTAGCGTGTGTACATGTAGTATTTTCTTAAAAACTTATTCTTTTAGATTAAAGAACATAAACATTTAGAAATGTTGTTATATGGTAGATTTTCGTTACTTGGTTAAAGCTGTAAGAGAGACTAATAGTTTTACTCATTCATTTCATAACATACCAACTTCATATAACTAGCTACTGCATTCATCACTAATTCAATTATTTCTAATTGGAATAATAAGAGAATAATAAGAAATTTTATAGAAAATATACTATTTTTTTGGAATAATAACAAATTTTAGAAGAAAAAAAAAGAAGAATCTGAAAATTTCGAGCATAATTGGCAGGCCCTAGCCATATTAGCTACAAATAGTTCATTGCTGAAAATGGACTAGGTTCGAAACAGTAAACATCAAGTCAACATCACTTGATGTTATGTTAATCAATCCAATTTTTCTACAGTTTTTTCCCTTCATATTTATGAAGTGTAGCCTGTGTGTTGATATAGGATGAGCTGCCCTCCTCCCCCTTTTTCATTGATTGACGTAAAACCACATAATTTGCAGTGAATGTGAAATGAGAAGTTCTGCTGTATTCTTTCATACTTGAATATTCAGATATTATTTGCTGTTTAAAATAAGAAGTAATCAATTTAAGCTGTTTTTACGGAAGTTAACCTGGGTGCTCTTAAGAATATAGTATAGAAACAAAAATTTACAAAAAGAAATGAGCAATTCAATAACCCTGTTTCAGTCTTTATAATGCAGTTTCAGTTTAGTTTTAATTAATTAATAAACACCGAATTTAATTAAATATTACCAACCTGCTATTAATATTGTTTTCATTATTCGTCATAATTGGATTATTCTCATTGTTAACCCTAAAGCCGCGGCACCTTTACAATTTTCTTGTCCCTGCGTTAGATTTCACGAGCCATTCTAGCTAGAGAGACGCTATGGTGGTGTAAAAAAAGGTAACCTCGTGAATCCTAGTCAGCGATATTACTGTAATTTTATCTCTGGTTTGACGTAGCGGCCGAACTCTTTAGGTCTGGCGCTGCCAGCTAGTAGAGGGTCTGGCTACACGAGGTTAAAAAGGATATCTATAGTGGAGACTGGTCATAGAGGGTTTGTTTTATTTGTTTAGTCCCCTCGAAAGCAACCTCACAGGCTGTGACTAGCTATTAGTGAGGTCTGTTGCCACAGAAGGTTTTGCCAAATACTTCCAGTAAGCTAGTATTGGTTGAGCAGAGAGACTGTTGTGGGTATAGCTACGCATTCGCTCGAGGTCGAAGTCTCAGTCTATGAAGTAAATTAATAGTAATGATAGCTATGAAGAAATACTAAAAACAGACTAAATATCCAGGGAGAATCAGGGGAACTAATTAAAACCAGCTAAGCTTTCAAGATTGTTATTTTTTTAAGTATGAATAACTAAAACTAAGAATGTAATCTCTAGACCAAACAATGAGTACATGTACTTGTATTTTTGCCCTTTAACTAAGCTGTTACAATTATATAATATTCCCACCACTGACCCCTCATAGCCCTATAATGTCCAATGACTAATATTATTATTCAACAAAGTGCTCCGATTTTTTTCCTCGGTATAATGGCTATAGCTAAATTAACCAGATTCTGAAGAGCATAATTGTCTCTGTGAAGCCTCTTCCAATAACTTCTCTGAATGGATTGAGGTGCTAGTAAAGCTGATGCCCAGTGATAATGTGTGTATCTATTAACTTTACTATAGTAGTATGACATTTTGAAGAAAACAGTGTCTGGCTTTGTGGTTGAGCTACAGAGAATATGGCAAAGAATTGTAGCTTTGGAGAAGTGCTGGCTGTAACACAACCTCTTAAACAGACCACATCATCGTTGGCATAACAATGGCACCCTTTAGAAGAAGTTGCTAGATTATTCAACTTGCAAGTGAGCACCTCAGCCAGTACCAAGGATCAGCAGGGGTGAATTGTGGGTCAGAATAAGACTATGTATGCATTAGTTATTGTTGTTGTGAGAATAAATGTGTTGTTTACATCCTTTTATATATTGTCTCTTTATGGTTACAGTTATTATAATTCATACACTCACACCGAGTTATATATATATATATATAATATACATATAATATACATACTTCTCTAGTGGCAGGGCTCACCTTTGGTTGAGTTTTGTCTTAGTGTGTTTAGTGTTGGATTGTTCTGAACCTGTAACTATATTAAACCTGAGGCACCTCTGTGCATGCTTCAAGATAGCTAGATAACTTGTCAAATAGTGGAAACCTGTGATAGTAAGGGAAGCGAAAGTGCTAACCAAGCTTGGCTTACATCTGTATTTCAATTTCTGGTGGCAGCAAACATTACCAGGGAACTTGAAAGAATGTAGTGTAGGCCATACCCACAAACCCTCCTGAAAAAGTCCTTGAATGTCAACTCTGAGCAAAACTATTTTGATTACAAGGTTTAGAGCACTAGCCATAAATTTGTTTATTGAAACATTTCATCTGTTGTTCTGCTAGCCATCATTAGTGAAAACTGGATGTGGCTGTTTGCTGAGAATAAAGCTGATGCATCTGCAAGAATAATAAATTAATGGAATGACAAAGAACACATTCTGTTAGTGAGGAATTTGAAGCTTATACTGTATATGTATAATATGTCACTTAATGAGTGCTGTATTCTGCTTCCAACCCAATCGATGGAAAGATGACTCTGGTATTACTGTGGATGTCAATTTATTTGTGGACTCGTAAGGAACATTTAGTCTTTCCCAGGGGGACTATAATTTAGAAGACAGGCACACATTTTGGGAACTACGAGCAATTATTTCTTTTAAAAGTGGATACAACAAAATTTGCATTATGGTCACCCAGTGAGTATAGCAGTTTGAATGGCACTTGCAAGGAGCTATATGTGGTGACCTGGGCTAGATTAAAGATTTAGCCAAAAGTTGTGTGCCATGTCAATCTGTCAAGCATGAACAGTCAGTCAATTAACATTGAAAACAAGTGAGATAGCTAGATGGTGGAAGCTGTGATATCCAAGTAAAGGTGCACTGGGTATCCTTATGGACAGGACAAGCAGTGAGCAGAGTTAAGACAATGTCAATTCTTTAATCTTTAATTTACATTTCAATCAAATCTTGCTGACTTACACACAGGCTGACTTTTTACAAAGTAGCAGGACTATATATATATATATAATATATAATATATGACTCAGAACATTTAGACCACTTAGTGGCGCTTGTTGACTACAAAACATAAAACAATTAATGGCTAATGATGCTGACAGCGTAATTTATTACTTGAACATAAAACAGTGAGTGTAAAGGATATCACAGAAGCCTCAACCATTAGCTATTTGTGTGGAATTCTTTGTGGGTCTGAAGGTAGTAATGTAAAATCTTTGACCTTAATGTGGCTGGGCTCCTCTTGGACAATTATCTCCTTTAATAATAATTGTTCTTTGATATGTAACATGTTGCACCAAAATCAGGGAACTTGGGAACTGGTGGAAGCATACTATTAGGAGACCGATTATTTCATGGAAAAGTTCAGAAATTTATTCTTAGTAAGTATTATTATAAGTCATAAGATATAGCATCATATATCATATTCTTTCTTTCTTAAACAATATTGAAATAATACTGGGTGTAAATACGATTGAACACAGGATCCTTGCTGCCTATCCCCAATAGACAAAATTAAAGCATTTCCTGGATATAAAATCATTATTTTAACAGGAGTTTACAAATTGTGCTATATAGAGCTATATGTTCACTTTATATGTCAGTGCACATAACTAGCTAAATATTAGTTTTTTTTCATCCAGTACATTGGACTATCAGAGCATAAACATACAGGCTCATGTATTTTATAAGTCCTTAATGGTTCTGGTTTTCAATACATTATTTATAGAGTACTTTAACTGGCTGACTAATATGAATACACCGAGTCGGAAGAAGTACAGAAAGATAAGTGGTGTAAAAGGAACCATCTGGGAATTTGCTGTTGTTTGCTATATCTCACTCCTCAGAGTATAATCACTGTGTCTCTTGAGTTTTTCTAAAGAAATGACTGAGATCTAAGCTGGACTTGATAACTAGTTTGTCATAAGAATGAATTGAATTGAATGTCTTGGCACTACACTTATGGTGAAAATTGGTCACTTGGGGCAAGTTGTACGCAAGAAGTGTAAATAGCATGTAAATCTAGTGATGGTAGAGTCCATTCTTGACATATGAGACCACACTTACTGGTTGAAGTTCTAGACATATCAATTCCTATAGCTAGCTACAGTTGTTCAATCTAATGCTGTACTTACTGTGACTTTGGTGAGTCAGCCAGTTGGTATTCCCCCCCCACAACCCATTGAGAAACTCAAACCCACCGGTCTGATCAAATACAATAAGTATGTCTATGCATTAAGAATTCAATACTATTCGAATAAGCTGACGTTCAACATACTGCTAGGATCTATAATCAATCAAATACAAGTCCAAGTTGTGACATACTATTGGAATTCAATCTGTTTACCTTGAACAAGATGTGTAATTTTAGGTGTCAAGCTAGCTATCTCAGCCAGCATAGATGTTGTCTATAATTAGCACTAAAGAAGGTGTATATTTATATGACTACAAGCTCCAGCAAAACAAACACACCAACAATATACAGGTTACAAGAGGGTGTATTCTCTGCCATTTGAGAAAGTAAAAACTAACTGGATTGAATGCTCCAAAAGGTACATAGCTACAGAAGACTGGCTAACAAAGGTTAGTATTACAGGAATCAGTGTGACAATTGTTTATACACAGCTGTATAATCCTGCCAGCAACCAACATTGTAGTCCTCTGGTCCAGCTCGCTCATGTGCTCTAAAATTACTTACATATTAATGCTGGCATTCTGCCAGCACATTTTGATTACAGATGCTGGTATAATACTATCATGACTAACTGTATTTAAAAATTTTAGGCTAATTGCAACATGCAATTTTAACGAATTTTCTACAAGAAAAAAGTATAGCTCCAGTTGGTGGGGTGTAACTCCATCACAGGGAAGGTCAAATAATAAAAAAATAAAGAGAAAATAATAAGGTTAACAATAAAGAATTCTTATAATGGCATCTATAGTCAGTGAGACATAGGCTTCCTTAGACTTTATTTGCGCAAGAAGAATAATTGATTGCGAGTTGGTACAGATTATATAGGGTGATTATGGTATAGAACTAAGATGGGTAGGAAGTAGGTGGAGATTTAGATGAATATGATTAAGTTTTAAGATGAGAGGCACCCACAAGTAGGCTGGCCAAGGTGAGGTGTGGGTGTTAAATGATTAGATAAATGAGGTGGTAATCAATAACAGGTTCTGTTCCAAGTTCAGACGGATGGCTGTAGGTCAGTTCTTCCTCCTTTGTGGGGTGGTTTTGACAGACAGTTATCCTGAGATTGACCACTCTAGGTGTATCCCAGACAACAGTAGACTATCTGAACTCTCTAACAAGTGAATTTCTATTTCTACCAATCTCTAGGATTTGTAGCTAGTCCCAAAAATGGCTTACTGCTGATATTATTGGCAGCACTATTTTGAACTAAATTACTCTCACAGGCCCAAGAATCCCTATTCCCTATTCAATTCCCCCACAACTATGACAATGATGGCTCTCAGCATTTATTATTCTAGTATTTTATTTAATTTTTTATAGGATAAGTATGTAATGTAAAATTTCATAGTTGTGGTTTAAATAAAAGAGTAACAATATTATTCAAAAGGCACAAATAATTAAACTACCATTATGATTGACAAAAACAAAACAAAACAAACTATTGGTGTATTTTTATAATGTTTACATTTGCTCTTCAATTCTGTTAGCAAGATCATTGTGTCTAATTTGACGCAAACCATCTATGAATGTTTTCTATGTAGCAGGCATCTTTCCACCTCCTCTTAGCCAGTACGATATTATGTCCCTGCACTTGCTGCGAACCTTGAAGTAACTATTCCATATGCTTGAAATTTCCCCTTCGGGTACTTCTAATTGTATACCAAGATCATCACAGTCAATGTTTAATTCTTGAATGATGTCTATAGTCTTGAAATCCTTCTTAAATTGAAAATTCGACATCTGCTTTAGACTTGGTTTACATTCAATTATTGAGGAACACTTAAAATAACCTTGATTATCTGCATTCCAAAAAGGACTAAATAAAAATGCAATGAAAAGAAAAAGTCCGGCAAACATGAAGGAAAGTTCTGCAAAGAAAATGATATAATAAATAACACTTAATCAAGTATAAAAATAGAATAGACATGAGACAAGAATGGAAAATTTTTAGCCAAGTAAAGAATCAATTGTATTTCCTAGAAGAGTAAAGTGCAGCAAAGAGTATTCTAAGTTTAAACATGATATAGGCTAGTTCTTTGTAGGTTATCCGTTATTTTCACACTCATCCAACCAATAGCTAAATTAATCCTAATATTTAGTTGAATTTTCGACCACTCTGGAAAGCTAATCAATCATGACAACAAATAGCAGATACCGGAAGCTTGGACTATGACAATCTGGAAGCCCTAATTATTTCATAGTTATGACTTAAATGAATGCATGGTATTCCATTTTAACTGGATCAAGCTGAAAATTGAAATATTCAGATATTTAATCCCTGGAATGTCTAGCAATTAAGCCATGAGTGCAAGATTAAGCTCTGCAATTTACTTGCTGCAGTTTAGATCAAGTTTGGTACATATATTCGACATTAATGTCACATGTCAAGTTCAGACTATGCTGGAAATTATTAACTATTAGCAAATTTAAAGTTTATTACAAAGCATTCAGCAGTTTACATGATATCATTGAAGGATCAACAAATTGTCAGATAATTCAAATAGGAGTCACATAATTTAAAGAACAGTAGCACATTTACAAAAATATTTGCCCAACAATAATAAGAAGTAAGCCACATACTCTATTTAATTCCGGAGTCATAATTCGTTGATTTTTTTAATTATAAATACCAAGTTCTCTCCCCAAAAATGCTTTGCTACACAGCATTAATACCCACTACTTGGCATACAAGTTGATGGTTGGCCGGGCTGCTCAGATATCGACTCATAGGCACTATTAGAGTCAGATTTATCTTTAACTGGAGATGCTACCAGAGATTCACATTCCTTGGGAGCTGCAATAACAAAAAAGAAAGCTTTATAAGTGAGGTTATACATATAATAACTATGACTTGCAGCTAATTATGTAGATGAGCTATGGTAAAATACATTTATCATAGTTCTTATTAATATCTGAGTATAGCTAGGGCATATTTTTAAGTCATATGATGGAGAGATATAGAACAGTGTGTGTGCTACATAATTTTGTATGTTAACTCAAAAAATTGCAGTTTTAACTTAACCTATAGTGCCAGTTTCCTGACAAACTTCAATACAGTAACAAATCACATAATCATCACATAAAACATAAGAAAAAAAAATCTCTAAATGGAGCACACTATTTATTGGCACTGCTACCTTTATCTGCCAAATTTTTAACAAAGTTAATTACCCCGATTATCCACTTTTTCGCCACCTGGCACTAATTGACTTGAGTGTGCCTGTGCCAAATTTTTACACAGCTAATACGTTGCGGACATACTGCTAAAATCTGAATAAACGTCATCGAAAGTCATCAAATGGTGATCTCTACCGCCAAAGCTGATAGTCAGCTAATATTATCCAATTTTTTTATAAAGTATTATTATTTCAAATCACTATATGAAACATAGATTATTACTCTACGTTCTGACAAGTCTAGAAAGGTCCAAGTATAAGAAGATGTGATAAAAATGGCATTTGTGGTACATTTTCACCAACACAATAACCGCATGAACTTTGAAAGAGCCAGGAAAATATGTAATGAGAGTATCTACTGAAGAAGAAGAGTGTTGGAATCCATTAAAACTGTTTCTTACCAAAACAACATGAACTTGAGACTCCACTTCTGCTGTCCAGTAGATGAAGACTCTCAAGTGGAATCGTCCTGTAACTTTAACCCTTTCACTTGTATTTTTCCTTCCAGGAATTTTGAACCAGCAAATCAACATAGTAATTTTTTTATATACTTTTGTATTATCTTCATTAACTTTCAAAACTATTTATTAAAGAAAGAAGCTGTGGACTAAAGAAACATGATTATGTGGTTTTGGTTCCCTAGCAACAGGGTACCAGTCATTATATGTTCAAATGCGACTAAAGTATTACAATTATAAATAAGGCTATAGAATTACAAAATCCAACTTTATACAGCTAAACAAGTGGTTTCAACACAAATATGATAGTCACTTCTAATATTTCCAATAAACTAGATCAAATCCTTTCTTTCTCCCTGCTCTACACTCCTAGCACTTAGATTCATCTTCCATTCCTACAAATTCCTGTGATAGGTATACTTTACTTTCTACTGGACTTTGTACTGCTTGATCCTACAGGTTTCCATGCAACACTTTATCATTACTTTCAACAATAGGGATATTTGTTTGTTGGTGAGTGAGCAGAGTGAGTGAGATAGTATTAGGGTTGGATAATGCAAAATTGTGTTATATGTAATGGTATGCCCCTCAAACACGCACACGCGGGTTCCCTTTTTATTATCTTCCATAAGATAGCTTTTTAGGCTTGACCTCAGTTTCTTCTGATATTACAGCATTAAGAAAGTCTTGCTTCAACCTTAGGCTCCAAATTGTGAGGTAATCTATAAATAGAACAATAGCTTACCATTGCCTGCTTTTTCCTCTCCAACTGAACCTTAATTCACATACATTTCACATAGTAAAGAAATCACCTAACACTTTGAACATGCTATTATTGGATCATATTTACTTACCTTGTGCTGGTTTCAGTTTCATACTGCTAACCTATAATAAAATTATACATCATTGCTAGATTATTTGAGTAACAACACAAAAAACATGTCAATAATAAGTTACAAATAATATTTTGATTTACTACCTAAACATTAATACGAAAGCCGTACATTGTTTTGTATTTTGTGTAGTGTTTTACGAGTTCCCAAGTTGAATTCCAAACTTTTCATATCTTCTTCTGTAAGTTCGAGTAGCACCCTACCAGTGACACTTTCTCCTAGAAAAAATAAACATCATTAACTTTTACAAATTGACAGTAATTTTTTTGTCTCTTATCTATAACAAAATTAAATTCTTTCTCAAAGTTTTGTGAAGAGATATTCTTTTTCAAAAATGAATATGACATGTTTTAACCCATGTTGTTTGATAAGCTAAAAACACAAAATGCATATAATTTTAATTTGTAAAATATATTTGAAGTTAAGGGTTGCTGCACACCGCCCATGCACTTTTTGTTGCTCTGTTCCTATGCACGATTACTACTATTATATACTTACAGGAGCTACTCCACTACAACACAAGGACAAAGAACCTGCCGAAGGCACTACTCTCTAAGTTTGGAGCAAATCTAGAGGAAATATCGGGGCGACTATAAAACTTTGTAGCACTTTATTTGGAGCAGTGTGGCAGTAGGAGCTCTACAATTTGGTGCACTACTAGCCAAGCTGATACTCCACTGCAAGACAACGAGTTCTTTTCCATTTCAACATTACTTTATGATTTTTTTCTTTTTATAAGATATTGAAAACTTCAAGTTGTGGTGCAATTCACTTTTTAGAGGTCTACCAGTGTGTACAGCTTAGGAAGTCTTCACTCCTCAGTAGTCGAGCCTGCTGGATCCATCCACTCGAGTTCAGATGGGCACAGCCTGGAGAACCACCCACAGGAAGAGAAGCAGCCTGGTGCACCTTGCTGCATGAGCTCAGATGAGGACTACTATATGGAGTGTTGCTATAAATGTCTATGAGACAACAAAAGCTAAGACACCACTACTTCAGGAAATATAATTCTGCTGCAACTAGGCAATTGTTCATGCCTGTGTATTATTGAATGTTGGGATGGATATTGGTGGGGAATAAGTCCGGATCTACAGGCGGTGTGCGTTGATATGTGCAGTCACCCTTTAAAAAATGCAAATGTTGCAATCTATATAAATAGTATGTTTGTGTGTCAGTAACGGCGATGACAACAGCATAAGTATTCATGAATACTTCATGGGCTGATCAGAGTTGGTAAAGCATCATCAATACCATAATGGGGGAAAATGTTTGACATGGTAAAAATAATGGGAGAAAATAAGGCATTTTCGGTATTAGTACTTGCAACCACTGATTGCAGAGTGTGCACACTAACCATTAAACTGTCGGGACCTAACAGCTTAGTCTAGCTTGATGTGCCTATTAACCTATGAAAACTTCATTGAACTGAGTTGGGAAAGAGTACAGTAGCTAAACATAATTATATTAGAAGACATGAAATGAGTTGATAATATTATGTCACAGTTAGCAAATAATATTTTTGTATGGTATTGCTAATACTCTACTTGTGCAAGTGTTTATTGTTTTCAATCATTTTAAAAAATTTCACAATTTTTTGACTGTATATTTATACTAATTGGTCTTACTTATTAACTTTTCACAAACATCGTCAGACAACGCATGCTCCTGCTTTATCCATTCTGCTAACTCCTTTGCAGAAAAATGTAGTACATCTTTATCTATAGAAATAATAAATATATAACAAAATGTCTTATTTATACCTTGTGATAGCAGGAATTGCTTTTTCTTTGGTACACCTTCTGATTTACTTTCTGTTTCAAATTCCAATTTATTCTTCTCTATCCCTTCTTTGGTCTTGAGATTTGCTGGAATAGCAGTCACATTCAGTATGCTCACAATTCTATCAATCTTTCTATTTCAATGCTCACAAATGTTAATTTAACAAATTCATAATTTTATCGCTTCACAATTTCTTTCTCAGCCTTCTTTTACTCCTCAGATGTATTCTCTCTCTTTCACAGGCTTTTATTAAACAATACAGAATTATAAATATTCTGTCACCACTGGGAATCAAACCCAGACTTATATATTAATATATATATATATATAATATAGTATATATTCCAGATAATTAGATATCTTCACAATGATATTTTTGGGTAAGTGAGACAGAAAGTGTTATCTCATGGCTGTATTGATGGGCCTGGCTACAAGTTTTCTGGGTTTTTACAGCTACATTTACTCTAGTGGAGCCTGCCCAGCCAGGTTAGAGCAGCTGCTATAATATCAGCTGGGGTTGTGGGGAGCTCCAGTGAGTTTTTGCTAACTTTATGGCCATGAATTTAAAAACAAAACAAAAAAAAAACCTACTTCAGTGAAGATATCTAGTGTGGAACAAACCACTTATTACACTAGTCAGAGTTATATGGCTAGATATTTCATTCTCAGGCTATATTTTCACTTGCCTTTGGCTCCGTGAAAATAAATTAGCCTGCTCATGAAATATTTCACCATGTCACACTCTGACTCATGTAATATATATTATATATATATTTATATGTACCCAAATTAACTTCTATTTCATATTCTGTTTATATCTTGTTCCTATAATGACAGTAAATTTGTCAATATCAATATGCCAAGATCATTTGACTAAATCACACTCCAGAGCTATTTCAGAAACATGGCAAGTTATTTGCTTGAATTACTATACTGATTTTATTAGACGAAATAATCACATCATTATTCTCATGAATTACTTTTTTATACTTTGGACAACAACCAGTATATTATGAATGAATATATGCCTTGCCAACTACAGCAAAAACATTGCTATCAGATGTGTTTATTAATTCTGCAGAGTGAAACCCTAAAAGTGCCCTGAGGATAGCCAATTTAATTGATGACCAACAAAGCTAGAAGCCTTATAGAGTAAGTTGCCCATAAATGGCAACATTGAAATAAGACTGGTTACCCTCTCACTGCCCGGTGGGCCAGCACTATGTGGTTGGGCCAGCACTATGTGGTTGGGCCAGCACTATGTAGCGTATGGTTTCATCAAGATCTATTCTTTCTTTGGATTAAAACTGTTTACCCTTTTAAACCTCATCAAAATAACATCATACTTGTTTTTATCCTGCCATCTATTACAAGCATGCTCTAACAGCATAGGAAGTTTTGTGTTTATAATTTGGCAGTTTGGGTAAGCTGTTACAATGAATAGGGCCAATATAAAATTATTGCCGACAAATACTAACAATGTGATATTCTATTTCTTAGTCCACGACAAAAGGTAAGCCAAAATGTTTCATAATGATGTTAACTATCCAATGAACCACAATGTTGTAGTATCCAGAATCATAATTAGTAAAAACTCATCAACTTACTGAGTTTCTCCTCTATGGCCTTTTGTAAGTACCTTAGATTATGGTTTGTATTAAGATACTTCATAAATTCATCGTAATATTGGTCTGGTTCAGATTTCACTTTATTTGAAACTGCTTCCACGATAACAGCTGTTTTTGAGGCGTATTTGTCAGTAGCAACTTAGAATAGTCGTCAGGCTCAATCAAGGACAGCCCAAGTAAACTACCGCCGATTTCTGCGGGGGTATGCGCAGCTATTCCATCGATTAAACGCTGAGTACAGGAGCAGAGTGCTCTGTAGCGAACATCTGACGCCATTTTGCTGACTTCGCCCACCAAACGTCACCTAAGTCTGGCGCAGACAGACCTGTTACCAAACCGCTACGGGGAGCGGTTAGGTAAAGGGTCTTGCTATGCAAGACTAATTTACAGCCTCCCTGTCGCTAGCGCTTGATCTATCCCATTTTTTAGAAAGTTTCGTATGAGCTAGTTGAAATCATCAGTACATAGATCCATCACAAACACAAACTAAAGAGTAAAAATGTAGGTTTACTTTACTAGCCAAAATGTGTTAACCTCATGAAAATGTTGACAAATATCCTGCTCAAAGGATTAAATGTTGATGTTGTAAACAAAATTCAATGGTTTCAAATGTAGCTAGTGAATCCCGTCGGTATAGTTTCAATGTTAGATTATACAGATAATCAAACTATAAGGTGAATACAGAGATAATAAACTGGATAAAATCATACACAAAGCGAATGAGATAAAACAATAAGAGTACACAAGTGATGGCGTTTGATGAAGATCAAGAAGTAGTCTTGAGTAAAGTGGGTGAAGTATGAAGCGTGGGTATGGAGTGTTGGTATGAAATGTGGAATAGGTATTGTATAATGTTTTTCACACTCATTCAACCATTAGCATAACAAATAATATATATATATATATATATATACATATATATATATATATTACCAGCGTTTTGACCACACTGTGTTGTTCTTCAGTCAGGACAATGAACACAGAATGCTTAAATAACAACCAGAGAGAATACAGTTCTGGTAATTTGTCTTGGTAACAAGCTCTGCATAGTATTGACATCATCTTCCAGAACGAAAGCTTTTGGCATCTGCCGTTCATTGTCATTTTTAAGTAGCTGCCCAAAGGGAGTTATAGGTGTATGTATGTTGCAGTAATTCATTCTTGTTTGAAGCAATTTCACTCCCTACGCAGTCAGGTCTGTGTCCAGCATTCCAAGTGTGTTCAACTATAGTAGTTTCTACTCTGTAAACAAGGCGGCACACATCTTGATGCTCTTTAATTCAAGCACTAAAGCTCTCTGTGTCTCTTCATGATGCACTTTCTCACAGCTGCAGCAGAAAATTCTGTGCACCACCATGTCAGCAAGCTGTTCTTCCAACTAGGTCAGTTGTTGTCGGTGAGTCCCATCTCTACAGAATATCATTCTGATGTATCTCTGGTGATCCTTCTAATATCTTTGCTTGGCTCTGCAATGTAAGGTGGAAATGGTAGCTTTGGGTGATGCTCTTTAACTCTTTGTTGGTTACATTACCTGGTAAAACTGGGTAGATACAGGAATTCTTTCAGGTGTTAATCTTCTTTCTGGGATTTCAGTCCTTAAAATGCTCTGGGCTCTCTTCATCTCACCACTTTTCTCTACATGTGCATGATGATGAGAGTCATACTACAAATATCTGTCAGTATGTGTTGGCTTTCTATACATTGACTGAGGTCATCAGTGATCATCTTGGTGTTTCCGCAAATATGGGTCAAGAAAGATGAGCATCTTTGTGTCTCTAACTCCTTTGTGAACTAGATGGTTAGAAATCATGTTGGTCATTGTCAGGGTTAATGAGCACTGTAAAGCAATGATTCTTAAATTGCATGCAGAAGGAGTTCACAGTTCTGGTAATGGATCTTTGTAACTATCTGTGCATGGTGATGATGTCATCTTCCAGATTGTCATAGTCCAAGCTTCCGGTATCTGCTATTTTTGTCATGACTGATTAGCTGTCCGGAGTGGTCGAAACTTCAACTAAATATTAAGATTTATTTAGCTATTGGTTGGATGAGTGTGAAAATAACGGATAACCTACAAAGAACTAGCCTATATCATGTTTAAACTTAGAATACTCTTTGCTGCATTTTACATTATTTTAAATGTTCCTCAAGAATTGAATGTAAACCAAGTCTAAAGCAGATGTCAAATTTTCAATTTAAGAAGGATTTCAAGACTATAGACATCATTCAAGAATTAAACATTGAATGTGAAGGTCTTGGTATACAATTAGAAGTACCCGATGGGGAAATTTCAAGCATATGGAATAGTTACTTCAAGGTTCGCAGCAAGTGCAGGGACATAATATCGTACTGGCTAAGAGGAGGTGGAAAGATGCCTGCTACATGGAAAACATTCATAGATGGTTTGCGTCAAATTAGACACAATGATCTTGCTAACAGAATTGAAGAGCAAATGTAAACTTTATAAAAATGCACCAATAGTTTGTTTTGTTTTGTTTTTGTCAATCATAATGGTAGTTTAATTATTTGTGCCTTTTGAATATTATTGTTACTCTTTTATTTAAACCACAACTATGAAATTTTACATTACATACTTATCCTATAAAAGTATTTCGCAAAAAAAACATTTTGACTTGCTGGAACGATCACTAGGATCACCAATCGGTTTCAAAAACCTCTTGGAGAAGACTTTCAAACTTTCTGTTGAGGAGGCACCTTATCAGTATTTTGGTAGCACTGTAGAAGAAGTTGACGCAATACTGTTCGCGACAACCTTCCCCACTTATCGGTGAAATGCCCACAGCTGTGGGAAATGATTGCCAGTGGTGGAAGCTAATTATGAGTATATAGGTGGGAGAAGACATGCAGAGAGTGCCAGGGCCTACTGATAAACAAGTGTGGTGTTTCCTCCACCAACATGGGAGAACACACACTACAATGTATGCATTGCACATAAATGCACTTGTTAATCTTCTTTTACACCTACGTGTTTGTGTATGTCAGATTCAGTCCTTACTTGTACACAATCATTTTCAACTTTTAGTTGTATGTAATCGACTTAGCATTCCCTAACTCGTAAAATCCGTTGCTCACTTTTTCATCCATTCAATTATTAATGAAAATTCCTGGTAATTAATAATTATTATCTTAGTAGCATTAAATTAGATATAAAAAAATTCATAATACGTTTCGGCTCGTAAGCCTTCTTCAGTTATGAGGTATGACAGTTTAAAATAACATAAACAAATTGTCAACAAGAAAATGCACATAGCCGGTGGGTCAACATTGACGCTAAAGTTCTGATAGGAACGCAGTGCAGGTGGAGTTGAGCTCGAGACCTGTTAGCCTCCTGTGGAAAAAATTCGGGACTATATTCACAACTCTCGATTCACTCCAGTTTACACTATGTGACTTTTTCCATGAACGTACGGTGACGCCATTTTTATCATCCATATATTTTAACTGCATACTAATGTTCCTTCAATCTATTTTCTAAATTCCTGCCAGTTTAACCCACATTATAGTGAATTGCAGTCCAGGCATGGTATGCTGTATAGAACTCCTTTCATTTTCTCCATTGATGTTCTTTGTTCTACATGTACAAGTAATTTTCATTGTCTATGCTAGGTAGACAATACAGGTGATTTCGGGCTGAGTTGTTATCTTGACCTGGATTGATTTCCCTTCCTTTGACTTCCAGAAAAAACAACAACAACAAAAAAAAAAAAACACCAAAAAAAAAAACTACAAGCAAAACAAACAAAGAACGAACATACAAACAAGAAACATAAAGATTTTAGCGTTCAGGGAACAGCTATCTTTCTAAAATGCTTAACTTTGTTCTTGAGACCCCAATGAAGCTCCATATCAAATTTCTAAGCCAGAACTTTCATATTACGGAAGTAACAAATACTTCAAAAAAAAATTTTCACAACTTTATTTTTTATAATGTTCATTATCTTCATATTCTCCATGAGCCAAGCTAGAGCAAAATTGTTACCAGGCTAAAAATATGATAATCCTGTCGAGTTTATCTATATTAGGTCTATGACCGTTCGGTCTTTTTTTACTGCACTTGAACACTAATGAACACTAATGAACAGTCTAACCAAATCGTCTCTCTAGTGTTTCCAACTCTGCCATGTTTTAGGTTTCAGTGCACCAATTGAAACATTAGGTGACATGATTCTCACTTGTCAAAAAACAAAACAAAACAAAACAAAAACACAACTTATTCCGCTACATTATTTAAATGAAGGACCAAGGGTGCGAACCCTGAGCGATACTATACACTAGCTAGCTATTACAGAGACCAAAAGAATAATTTACTTGGAGCATCATGCCAATATGTATGTTCGAGCACGTTGATATATAAACCTTGAGCAAGTCAACATGCAACTAGTGCAATGAAACTCATAGATGTTAATGCTGTCTTCAAAAGAGAAGCTTAACATACAAGTAACTCTCACCTCACCAGTAGTTTCAATGGGAAACTTTTAAGCACTCCAGTAAACCGCTGAGAACAATGTAATGTAAAACTACCATGAGCAGCAAAGAAGTTATTTGATCACGTGAGTACAGCATGACTATAGGGGGCATTACCAACAATCGCTTACGATTATATGGCCAAAAATTTTGAAACAAAAAATTCTGGCACATTAAAGGGACTTAAAATTTACAGTGTTTGTTCAATCTTTGGGAGGCTGCCATCTTCGAGATCCGTGTGACAGAATGACTGACTGACTGATTGGCAAATGGAATACTGTAACCCTCTCATGCATGTGCACTGAGGCTTAACAAGTTTATATATATATATATACCATTGGTGTTTACTAGAAATTGGTTTAGTTATTTCGTAGTTCAAGCATCAGATAAGACTACACTAAAATGACTATTTCTGAATATTTGTGCAGATAAATGTAACATTGAGGATTTATAGTTGCTCAAAAAGTATGGGAACTAGCAAAACTCCATAAGTGATTGAAAACAAGAAAGGTCACTTGCCCAATGTGATGATCCTGTATCCCTAAATGACTGTCTGTTTCAATATTTTTTAATTACTAGTACCCATATAAGTAAACACTTTTATAATGGTATTTGGTAAAGTGCATTTGTTCAAATTAACATGTTGCACTTACTGCATAATCCAGAAAACTGGATCCCACTCTCCTAAAATGTAGAAAAACAACAGCAAATTGAAATGTCATGTTGGGATATTTGCAACATAACTTTACTGCAAAATATTATAAATAACATGTTAAAATATATGAGGGTATTTCTGTAAATGATTTGCAGTGAATACATACAATACCACAATTTATGAGTTCTACTCTACAGATATATAAAATTAATAAGCCCTCAAAATTAGATATATTAATCATATATTTGTGATGGGTCTAGAAAAGGGACTTTATGGTGCAAACGCAAAAAAAATTAAGATTTTTATGCTGTTAGTAAGTTATAATTTACCTCCACTCAATTAAAATACTGAAGGGTACAACTTTTGACATGCAGAGTATTCAGAAAAGTAATTGAACAAGAAATTGATAAAACAAATTGAATTGTCACTTCCGGCACAATTGACATTTTTTCCGCATACTTAACGACGTACTCCACATACGCAATTAAATTTTGCAGCAGCTATTTAACGGTGTTTTTTTTAGTGTCTCAAAGCTAGTCTTGTCGGAATCCTTGGCTACTCTATGGAACACAGTGGTTTACTTTTGGCAAGAAGTAAGGTGTAGATGCAAGCGGTCTCAAAGCTATGACCTTGTTTAGCTGCTAGTTTGAAACCCTGCACATTTCCCATTCATTGTATTTTGAAAACGAGGGAGAATAAAAAGTAGCTAGTCTTTTCATGGCACTCTGAAGTTGTTTCGGCATTTAAAATTTGGCATGGAAGTAGAATAATGGCCACAACACCAATTCTGCAAAATTTGGAGAAAGAAAGTATTTATCTGATGACTTACTTTAGGAGCCTATATCTCAATTTCAATTCGTGCACCGTAAAGTCCCTCATCCGTGACCCGCTCACATTTGTTCTGTAGTTTAGTACTAGCATAACAGTTAAGATATGATGTTTAGATAATTTGACCAAAATAGTATGCAATAGCTAGTGAAAATGTCTGGATCTTGTTATGATTATGAAAGTATAAGATTAATTATTATATATTGTCAAAGCAACAGAAGTAATTAATAATGCACTTTACAGATAGCTATACATGCACTCATATTTGGGCAACTGTTTAGCTTTAGCAACACCTTTATTAAGATTCAGTTTCAGTACTATATTCAAGTAATCCAGTGACTCTTTACTTAACTTCTATTTCTAAAAGTTATTTAGTACTCAATCATATACACTCCTTATTTAATTGTCTTGTTATTGTAGTATCTATTAGTATTATATTGAACAGTGGACTACAATTATTCTTTAAATCAGGACAGGGCAATAATTTGGATTACACTCAAATTCCTATACTAGTATACTAACATATACAATTGTGGCAAAACTGATGATAGAATGACTCACCTCACCAAACCAAACTAGTTCCTTTCCCTTTAATTCTACAGGCTCATTGGAAACCTCACATTTCATGATACTATGATCCTTGTCTTCATTTGGTACTACACATAAGTGACCTTCATTGGGATGAAGTGGACAATCAAATGCTGTTTCATATCGACTACATAGCGATTTCATTCGATAATTACTCATAATGGTTTCATTGTTATCAGTAATAATATTATCCAATGTTGTTTCAACTATATCTTTGACTTCTTTGCATATTGAAGAAGCAGGAATTTTGCTGAAATCTCGTTGACAAATGATAATCTCATAACACCTTGTGCGTTCAATAAAGATTACTACATCACAATATTTTTGTAAAGGAATGAAATTTTTTCGTACATTCTGTGTGTCCATGAGTTCAAAAGGATGTACATTAATCTAAAAAAAAGCATTAAACAACAACTGTACATAAATTATCGTCAACTAAAAGATATTCTCGTAGTAATCTTGGAATTGAAAGCACAAAAACATGTAGTGCCAGTGTTTATTGAACACTATAATTTTTTTCTTTTTATCTGCCAAATCTATCTATTTTCTAATGGAATTACATTCCATAGCCAATGAGCACTGGCAAAAATATATGCTCACAATTACTACAAAAAGAGAGCTGTAGAGGTTTTGTGAGAATTATAGGTAAAAATATCTGAATTTTGGCCCTGCTGTGTCAATACATGCTGTTCTCTTTGGCAAACTACAAATTTGTGAGAGTCAAGCTCAATGCACAACATTGGTTTTGGTCCACATTTAGTTTATACAAATGATTTTAACAACACATGATATAGCTTGTGGTAGTCTTTAAAAGGGGAATGTTATTTGGCCTCCATTAGATATAGAGGTATGTTTACTTGAACCTTTCTTCATTCTCTTTCAACAACATCATCTAACTAACAAATAATATGTCTCATGTTACTTTGAATATAATCAAGAGTTGTTTCTGTAATAAGGAAACAAATAAAACTTAAATTTATGTGGTTAAAATAAATTACTTTGTATCACACTGTCAGTTAAATTTTCCAGTTACCTTGATCAATTGATAGATTGTTTTAAACAACGTATTGTCTCTTTGGAAATATAATTATGGGAATACAATACTGGCAATGAGGATTTGTGGATAATGCCTTTATCCACAAATCCTCATCGCCAGTATTAAAGCTATTAGGAGCCATTACTGATAGAGACTATTGCGGAATATTTAGTGGCACTAAGTACATTAGCTAATTTCTATAATTTTGGTTCTAAGGATATCCTTGAAGAGATGCTTCGAGAGCTAGTTGTCGGGGTGAGAATATATACCTATAAACAATTGTTTTCCAATTCAAAAGTGATTAGTGAGACATACTCCATGGAAGAGCTCCACAGTCCACTTCATAACAAAGCAACATACAGAACAGAAACCTAGCACAGACATAGAGTGGTTACATTGATACTGCTGTGAAAGGACCTATCACTTTCCGAAAGACTGCAGGATCATCGCAGCTACCTGGAACTTCTGCAAGAAAATTGGACACATCGCTCCTGAACGCCGCAAGAAGCTCACTGAGCAACTACAACTGCCAACTAGGAGGACCCAAGTTCATCTGATTACATGGCAGAAGCGACCATGATGCCACCTCAAGCCAATCATTCGTCTGCTGGCAATGCTTCAGAGGAGGAAGAGGAGGAGTATTACCTATTCACAATTGGGTCATCCAGGAAACAATCCCCAATCCGCTGTCAACTAAATCTAGATAGTAAGCCATTGTGACTATAGCTGGACACCGGTGCTGAAGTTTTGGCTATAGCCATTGTAGTATTCCAGTTAATATTTGCGGGTATACCACTAATGAATTCTTAGATTCATCAGAAAACCTTTGGGAAATTCAATTCTGGTATACTGGGAGAAATTGTAGTCAATATTGAGTATCAATCACAAAACAAACTGGCAGCCAGATTCGTAGCGGCAAACACGCAAAGATCTTCACTGATTGGGTGTGACTTATTAAAAAGAATACATCTGGACTGCTCTCAGATAAATCAA
>WLWD01001246.1_pt1 | contig 46543 bp, 30 predicted proteins | sample 6712731 | NCBI WGS metagenome assembly WLWD01 (sample SAMN12718690, study PRJNA576275) | sponge metagenome | isolation source: marine sponge | host: Mycale hentscheli | place: New Zealand: South Island, Marlborough, Capsize Point | collected 2014-11-01 | reverse complement strand
ACCACCCCATTCCCCACCCATTTCTACCTTAGGTACATTTTCTGTCAGATTAATTTGGGTAGTTTTACACCAATGTGTTCACATTCTTCTTCTGTTTCCAATTAGTTTACATGCATAGTTCCCTGGAGTAGTTCCCCTTTACGCAATGCTATTGGTTACCATAGCGCCATATATAGGAAGTCACAATTAACTTAACCAGTGCCTATCGAGGTATTGAATAACATATTCAAGTTGTTGCTGGGTTGGTGTCAGGTGTCATGCCATTTGGTACAGGGATATTACAACCACATCTGAGACGATCAGATGACAAACATTACTCAGTAGAACAAACAGAATACATTTTTACTGATGAGTTAGGAACACACTAAAGTGCACAATATGGTTACAGCAAAAATCATCACAAGTTTTCACTGGGATACAATTTTGAGTTACACATACCTAACAATATTTCAAATCTAATAGTATGGCATGTAAATTGACCATTCAAAATATATGGGAAAAATTGCTGTTCAATTGAAATCGCATGAGTAAACTAACTAAGTAACTAAGTGGAAACTAAATAAAATACCACTTAGCTAAGTGAAATAGTACGGGTAAGTGTGCACACGTGCAACATTAACCATGGCAACGTACAGTTCAAGTAGTTTCTAGTTGGAGACAGTGTCATTCTTTACCACAGAAGCCCTACCTGTATTAAACAGAATGCTTTTCAACAGATTAGGAGGAGCCATAGGTTGAAACAAAGTTCCAGAGGAAGCTAATCCTGAAATATGGAGATTGTGTAAATGATACAGTGTAGCTACAAGTGGAAATGATTTTAAAAAAAGCTGGCCTACTATAAGCGAGTGATAGCACGGGTAACCTGTGCTATTAGGGGTCAATAGCCCTCCTAAAGCAATTGAAATAGCACTTGGCTTTGCCTCATACTATTTCAATCACATTACTAGTACTATTAATCCCCGAAAGCACGGTTACCCGTGCTATTACTCATACTAATTGAATTACAGTACATGTATTTAAATCATCTTTTTCTGCTCAATAGATATATTCTCTGTTCTTCCCAGGCTGTTTTCAACAATAAGAATTAAATGAAAAGATTGGCTGTCTGTCACAGGGAATCGAATAAGCAAACATATCTAATTTCAATCCCCAGTGACAGCCATTCTTTTAGATCTGTGATGTTAGAAAGAGAATGTGAAAGAGAAAGAATAGATAATGTATTTATATATTGATAAGAGCAAGGCCTGCTCAATGCAATCAACATGTTTATCATCCTAAGGCCAAAGACTGATTAGCCATTGTGATTGTAGAACACATCCAGAAAATCAATAGATTTTTATATAGTACTGCTTAGTTTTGATTTTTGTATTTTGCAATTGGAATTCATATAGTGGGCGTGTGCGACAGGAATTTACAACTGGAGTAGCCACCATTACAGTCCGTTACAGAAATGGAGACTTAAACATTACCAATCCTTTTCCGGAATCGAAGGCATGGCAGTGGATATCAGGGAGTGCTTATGTGTGCAGAGGAACCGGTTATTGGGAATGCATTATTGGTGTGGAAGTGATGGTCATGCTGACAGTCTCTGATTCGAACTCAACCACTGAGCAAGTGGCATACTTTGACAACTTGCACCTGAGTGCATCGTTTGGTAAGGATTGTCAAAAGGTAATACTAGATAGGGTTAAGAATATAATACTGGAATTTCCTTCCCCCTACGTTTAGTTTCTCCCCCTCATTTTTTTTACTCTACCTGAATTTTTTTTATGAAAAATTATTAGTAGCTATAACATAATGAAAAATATGGCCTGTAGTTTGTTTAAAATATCCAACACTTCTTCAAATTCAACACTTTCTAGTTCTGGTTCTTCAATAGCAATTATTATAATAGTTTGTCTAAGTTTTTTTTTTCTGATAATTTGTTTCATATTTATGACTTTACTGTTTTCATGTGCTAAATGGTTTCTTTGTGACTCTACAAATTTTCCCTCTCTATCATAAAAAATACTGTATAATTCCCTGAATAGCATTGTATTTTTAAGTTTTGTAATTGACTGTGTGTGTGTGTGTGTGTGTGCAGTTGCCAATCAATTCAAGAAATTCCGACTTTTGTAATTATAATACTACACCTATCTAGTGCCAATTAGTATGCTTTGAAATGGCCTTTCAGGGTATCGATTTGGCTGAAACAATTGGCTCTACAAAATTATGTGAATAATAAATTGTTGAATTGATGGATAACAGAAGCATCACACACACACACTCACAGTCACACACACACACTCACACACACACACTCACACACACACACACAGTCACACACACACACTCACACACACACACACACTTTAATTACAAGTGTGTTCCTGAGACAATCTTAAAACTGTCCAATGAAATAAAGGCACAACTATTCAAAATTGAGGACCTATTGCTCAACAAACATCGGACCCTGTAGCAGATTATCTGGTACTCAAATCTAGCCATGCAAAAGAACTTCAATTACAAATCATGATTATTGTGTAACAATACATATGACTAGATATCAATAGCTACTTTATTCAGCTTTAAACATAATATTTCAATAAGCTGGTAAAACGTGCCATTTGCCATTTACGTTTAAGACAAACATTTCATGAAAGATCAACTGAAGTACAACTGACGAGGACTGTTATAATATTTGATTATGAGAAAATTAAGTGTAAATACCAAGTAATGGTACTGTTTGTAGCTTTTTTTAATTTTTTTATTAAGCCAAGTGTTGTTGAATCTGTGGGACTAAGGCTAAATCGAGTGTTTATAAAGAAAAATTAATCAGCCAGATAGAGTAGTGAATATAGTTGATATGGTGTGTGTATTATATAGATATATTGCTGGCAAGTATGTCTGGTGGTATTGCTCTATTTCTGCTGTTCCTGATTGGGTCATTGATCATCATTATCTGCCACTCCTGTACCAGGTATTGAACCTTAACTCAGATTAATAGACTGTGTTGTTTGTTCAGGTGTTTACGGAAGTGTGTGCCAAGAGATGTACTTAATATTGCTGCATTCTGTAGTTGTTGGCTTAGTTATGCATACATAGCTATGTTACCTCACTCCTTTCATGCAATACTGTCCAAGTATGTTAAGTATGTCAACTTTATCTTAAACGTACCATGTTAGAGTAAATAGTATCTTCATAAATGCACTCGTGCATCCTATTAGAATATTCACTATAGAAAGCTGAATGGATGATGTAATAGTTAACCCATGGCACAGAGGGACTGTCGTTGATAACTGCTTTGATCCTGAGGGCAAAGCCCAAGGGTGAGGAGCAGTTATCGGACAATAACCCCGACTTTGTCATGGGTTATTTAATTTATATCATAGTTTCACTACTAGTTTCACTAACTCAATGACAAGTGAGTATTTTTGTGAGTAAATAATGGAACTTATTAATGGAGATACTGATATCCACCCACATACAAATGCAACTTTAGTTCCTGGTTCTTCTGCTGTAGTTTCATCTTCCTCATCATCTACTAAAGCTGCCATCATTGGCAGGCATTGAGGGAGCAATTATCAACCATAGTTGAGTGCTACCTCCACTACTCAAATGTTTGATGTGGGGGTTCTGGAGAAAATAACACAGAAGAGAACAGGGCACGAGTCACTGGAAGCTTTGCATAATTACGAAAGACGAAATTAAAAACAGCATCACGAAGTCTCAAACATTTTGAGCAACCCAAATGAAATATACAACACCGGAGGAAAATTAACAGGGGAAATCCATGGTCATTACCGCAGCTATGGTATAAGAGAAATTAATTTTTAACCCACTCGTGTGATTCAATTCTCTGAAAGATTTATCATACAATTCAATAAATTGCTCAAGTATTCCAATGGAAGTCAGGGTTTCTTGAACACACACATTACACACACATGCACATACAATAAAGTCAGTATAGAAACTAAGAGTATGATCATGGATGCCACTTTCACTCACTTGGCTTGCCAGTTAATGGCAGTCAAAAGTCTGATGCTCATTTGTGGCCATTTAAAAAAAAATTTGTTTTAATATTAGTTATTGCAGAAGGAAGAAAAAGAAGGTAAAACTGACAGGAAGAACAGACATAGTAAGTTAACCCATAGCTAAGTTTGAATGTACAAAAAAATATTCTGAAGCATCCAAAAGAGTATGCTATAGTAGCTGGTACAGGCAAAATGTAACCGCAAATTTTATTTATCAGTTATTGTTGTCAGCTCCAGTGTGGCTGTCGGCTCCAGTGCACTGTCCTCCAGTGGGGCTGTCAGGGGCTGTCAGCTCCAGTGTGGCTGTCGGCTCCAGTGCACTGTCCTCCAGTGGGGCTGTCAGCTCCAGTGTGGCTGTCAGCTCCAGTGCTGGCTGTCAGCTCCAGTGGGGCTGTTAGCTCCAGTGCTGGCTGTCAGCTCCAGTGCTGGCTGTCAGCTCCGGTGTGGCTATAACTGATTACAAACCAAATGTATATCATGTATTGCATTCTCAGTTTTCCCAGTGTTGGAGTTAAGAGTGAATATTTAATGTGGGTAAAAATAGAACCTATCAACAAAATTAACCCATTAGTTTCAAACTGCTTGTTGCTGAGATAAATCTGTTAGATAAAACATCCAATAGCTCATTCTCCCATTACCCATTTGTGACAGCTGATCACCAGTCCACATTTTAGTAGAGCTTGTATTAGTCTAGTTTAAATGAGTTTAATTGCTAAGAGATCCTTAATGTTTATCACTGTTCTATTTAACTCAATTAGTTGATACATAGTACAGCATGTTATTCTAATACATATATATATATATAATAGCAAATAATATATAATAATATATATAACTTGGTATATATAATATATAATATATGTAATGGTTAAATATTTGTATTAGGGAGTCGCTGACATAGAGCTTCAAACTGAGCTAGTAACAACTCTTAGCAACTTTAGAAAGAACCTCCCAATGTTGAGGACTGCCTCTGGCGAAGAGCTGTGTGTATTACCAAATCATCTTAACAATGGAAGAGTGTCATCTCCTTCTGCTATGCTTGTAAAAAGTTCTTCAACTTCTAGTCCTGTGGAAAAAGAAAGCAATATACAAACACCATCCAAGTTGCAGGACAAGCAGCAACTTTTGCAATCGTATGAGTCTGAAGAATATAGCTCCAGAAGGCATGAACTCGCAAGTGAAGGTAATGTAGATGTGATGGGAATGCAGTCGAGTAGCAGTAATGATACCAATGTCATTGAAAATTCAACACTGGACCAGACATTCAAGCAAACTGACCCTGTCAAACAGATGGCTAATTCTGAAGATTTAAAAAAATCCTCACCGGATCCTGAATATGAGTATATACAAGCTAAAGAGTGTGATTTAAGTTCGGAAATGGCAGAGCTAGTTGACGCTAAGGGTACCAAAGAGAGACATGATTCTTTGACTGGTGAAGGGTATGTGGATGTATCGTCATTCCAAAAGCCGCACAGAAGCATGTATGAAGCTAAAGAAACTGGAATAGAGTCTCCTTCAGAAAGCTCAAAGAAGAGATCGAGCTCTCTGACCAGTCAAGGGTACGTGGATGTCAGAGTATTGCAAGGTGGTACCAGCAATCCTCTGAAGACAGTTGCTGCACAGCATGGTGCTGAGGAAGATGGAAAGAGGACAATGGAGAGATCTGATTCCATGAATAGTCAAGGATATGTGGATGTAATGTCACTTGGCATTGGCAAGTCACAACAAAGTAGCGGACGAGAAGCAAAAAGGAAGGCCAAGAGGGAGACTAGTTCAAAATCTCCATCCGCGAATAAAAATGAGAGGGTCAAAGAAGATATAAAAGCGAGATCTAATTCTGTAACCAGTAAAGGATATGTAACCGTAGATTCACTGGATGTTCGTGGGTCACACTCAAAACGTGACCACCCTTATCTTGAGGTTATCAGGAACTCCTCAGTAGCAGCTAGTGATGAGGATGAAGATGCCATCTATGATGAACCTTCTCCGGTCCCAGACAGAATGTTTACTCCAGACTCTTTTTCAGAAGAAGTATTACTTGAGCTCCACTATCAAGACATCTATTCATTAGCTACAGATGGTATTCCAATAAGTTCAATCCAAGGAGGAGGGAACAAAGTACCCTCTGTGACGACAAGCCCAAGTTCAGTTTCCTATCCAAGAAAGAAAGCTCATTCCGTAAACTTTGGCTTGTCTGGCTCAAAAGCTGTAGCTGAATGCTCAAATACCAAGCACACTCTGTTAAAAGTTAGAACAGCTACATCAGTTGCCCTTACTGAAAATACAATTTATGATGAGCCCACTTTTAAATCAAAGGAACTTTCAAATGTGACAGCACATGATGATGGTTATGCTAACAGTACAAGTCTGAATAAAGAACGTTTCTCTGAGCAGATTCAGTCAGAATCGAAATCTAACCCTGAATACACTGATGTAGAAGTTAAAAAACAAGGAAGGTCCAGTTCTCTTACCAGCCAGGGCTACGTTGATGTGCAGTTGGAAGCATCTCTTTTAAATAATGATGATGAAGAGTATTGCTACATTTCTCCTCAATTTCGCTAACTATACAGTATATTTTTAAATTTAATTTTGAGTTCTTGTTCAAATGGTTGTTAGGGCCCAGTCATATAGCTATGGCAGAGGAGAAATTAGCTAGCTGTGTGCTATGTTCAATTTGTGCACTAAACTTTGATCACATGTATTTGATACTGGATCATCCATATTCACAATTTATCTTCTAATCACAAAATTAACATAACCCTTCCACAGTTAAATTACTTGGATAAAATAGGTAAGAGATCGCCATTTCATAATGTTTGTCCAAAACCGAGTACATAGCTACATACAATTGAAACTTACTTGACAGTTGACTAACGTAAACATGTCCACTGGACCTAGCTCGCTGATTGTGGTGATAGTGGTTAGTCTTACCAGATTCTGTCATTCTGCTGAAAGTGCTGGAACTCCTTGTGGTGAGATATAGCGAATTGATAGGGTCAGGGTGAAGCCTGTATACTTGAGCAACGAGAGGCGGAATAGATACCGTCGTATTTACGTATAAGCTGATACCATTTCAGGCTGCACTACAGCTCAAACTATAAGTATGTATCTGGTTAATTATGTTTTACGAAGAGGAGTAAGTTGTTGGTAATAGAGCTAGTTGTTGGTAATAGAGCTGGTTGTTGCAAATTTAGGGCGGAGGACTATCAAAAAGAACACTGGCTGAAAGCAGGTGATCTTGTACAAAACTTACTTGTTATGACTAGTGATTAAGCAGCCAATGTACCAAACAAAGCAATAGGGCACACGAGTTTGCTAATGAATTGCCATTAGGTCAACAAACTATCCTTAGTGGCAACGTCTAGCTACAGAAACTAGGCCAACTCTGTATAATGATGAATTCTACTACTACTATACTATGGTATATCTAAGTCTTGTATAATACATAGAGTTTCCTGTTTGTTTTTTTGTTTTTTATAAATGGTATTTGTGTACATAGCTGGTAAGACTGCTCAGGCTTGTGCAGACTATGGCTGCTACTGGAATCCTGAACAAGTAAAGACTTCTAACATGGCTAGCTAGTCAGCGGTAACTGATTTTTGTGGTAAAGATTATTCTTGAAATGCAACAGTAAAGGCTGCCACCATTTCTTGCAATGGCTTATCCCAACTACCAATCAGACTTAGCTGTGTCATAATGCACAAAGGAGACAAGAGTAAAGATGGTGACTATATGTAATGAGTCATAAGAAATCTGGAGAGATTTGGAGACAAATGGAATGATAAAAGATGAATATTAACCAATAGTTTAGGAATGGAGTTCGTATGTGGTTATGTATGTGGTTTTGTATAATTATGGTTACACAAAAGTAATGCAAAAAGGTCAAAGTGAAAGAATATGCGGCTGCTATAAGATGAACAGAAGTAAAAGATAGTATGAAGTATAAATACACATTATATTGATTGGGCATGGCATTTACAAACAGCATAATAATAAATGCATAGAACTAATTAGTTTTCTTGTCAGCAAAGATTCTCGTGATACTGAAATATTAAAGCAGCAGTTAGTTACTTAGAATTCTATTCAGAGGGAAAGAAATAGTTATAGTTGAATGGTAGTTGTAGGAACTGACATAAGTTACTTTGATACTGTGTACAGGAACCCAACTGTGTTTTCCAAAACCCAAAATATTATGTGAAGGAGAAATCCAACACAACGAATGGACTATCAGTAAGTTGTTAATAGATATTGCATGCACAAAGACTTAATACTAATAGCATTGCAGATGGTTTTGGCAATAAAGGATGAAAGCAGTACAGGCAAATTCCCGGGCTCTCCCATATCTCCCCTCCAGCTGGACCTGACCTTGGAGACAGGAGATAGACTACACATCAAAATTACAGACCCCAACAAGGACAGATGGGAAATCCCAGAGAAGTACAAGATACTGCTTTAGAAGTTAACTGAAGGGTATTCTAAGTTGATACGGAGCACTTTAAATTTCAGGCATTAATTTGAAGTTGCTAGAGCAAGGTTGCAATTTAAAGTTCAGTGGCATAGTTTTGTTGTAATAGCATGAAGAAAAATGGTATGTACATTGAGGCATGATGGTGAAATTAATGATTCACACATGCACTCACAAATACACAAAGTGTGACATGATCTATATTTATTATATAAAAATAAATACTTTACTCCATATTAATTAAATCAGGTAGCATTAAAATATTTTGATATATGTGGTCACGAATAAACACAATTAATCATGTACCAGTCAATTTGCCCAGCAACCAAGTCCACAAACTCTGCAGAGTTACTATGAAATTTTGGTGTAAACATAAGACAACAAAACACAATATCTAGTACATAACACAAATTGTATATCATAATTATTTTGTGTGCATATTGTAGCTTGCTTCCTGTACCTCCTCCTCCAACCAAGCCCGTCACATACCCTGATTACGAGTACTATGTTCCTAATGTAGGAGAAGAGTTTCATTTTGCAGTAAACAGGTAATTTACCACTAAAGAAAACTTTGATTGTGAAAGGAGGAGATTGTATCAACTTTGAAGTGGTTCTTGGCTATCTTGTGATAAAAAATTTTGCTTTCAAAATGAGCATATGAAAAGAGTTAAAAATAGCAGCTGATGAGAGAGATAATGTGGTAAGTTTAGATAAGATCTAGCTGTAGAGACTTTTGACATACTGATACTGTATTCTATTATGTAGCTAGTCTTGTAACTATAAATTGAAGATTTGATGAAGCCTTTATAATTAACAATTTTTCTTTTAATTTACTGCATTCTTGCTTGTGTTTGTAGAAAATTTTACAACATGACCACTCCAGTGTTTAATACCACGTCAACAAGTTGTGAGTTAGCTACATTTAACTGTTGTTCGGTAAATACAACTCCATTACAAGCACACATGAATTACACATACAATTATACTTTTCTAGCCAAAAATGTTGAGTTCAATCTGTAGTAAATAGACTATACATAATGATATGCCAATTTACTTATGCATTGACAGTTATTTTCGCCAACCAGTTGCTCCAGATCGGCACGAGTCTCACTCCGTCTGCTCGTATTTACGGCTTTGGAGAACACAAGACTTCATTGCTTCTCAAGTAAGTGCCAAATTTCATTAATGGTCTGCAAAAACAAAAGCCATTTCAAGCATTGAAAATGTAACAATATGGGAGTAATGTAATAATAATATTGTACTATAACACTTTCAGTGATCGTGAGCGGACGCTGACTCTGTGGAACTACGATGGTGGCACTCCTGACAACTTGAATTTGTGTAAGCAGTTAAAAGGGAGCATACAATAAAATCAGCGTTGTAGTGATTACAACGTAATATTGTAAGCTGAAGGAGTTTAGTCATGTGACTTGACAAACAGTTAAGAAATTACGAGCTCATTCTTATAATATTCTTATTCCTGTATATTATAGAATAATTGCTTCCTTGTAAAAATTTGGAATTTTAAAATTTTGCAGTCACTATTAGAAAATAATATGACATTCAATATACACAACTCAGAGCTAGCAGTAAGGTTGTCATGGGTGAGGCATAAATATTTTTAACTTACGTTCTCATTAATGTTTGATGACAAATTGGAAAATGAGGGCACAAGGTTTCATAGTGGGTGTGGTTTTTATGTAAATCTGGGTGAGGTGATCGCCCTGCTTCACCATGTGCTAGGCCTATGCAACTGTACTAACACTCCATGTTAATACTTTAGATGGATCCCATCCATTTTACTTGGGTCACGAGAAGAACTTCGGATGGGCACACGGAGTGTTCCTGAGGAACAGTAATGGCATGGACATAGACATATCTCAGGACTATCTCAAGTATAACGTCATTGGAGGTACCTAGTCAAACATTTATTGACTTCTACTATCATTACGTGTTCTGATTTTAGGAGTCTTGGATTTTTATTTTTTCTTTGGTCCGAGTCCTGACGATGTCATCTCCCAGTACTATAATGTCATAGGTCGGCCGGCCATGCCACCATATTGGGCTTTGGGTTTCCATCAGTGTCGCTGGGGATATAAAAACCTGCAGGAAGTCAGGGACGTTGTTCAGAACTATGCCAAATATAAGGTAGTAATTGTATGGCCAGGCAAAGGTAGCTAATGGTCTAACTTTTCAATGGGAACCCATTAATTATTTCATGAATATTTTCTTGGCTGTCATTTATTGCACCTAGTTGTTACCAATCTACATTCTTGTATGTTCCACTCTCTGTAGATTCCTCTAGATTCCATGTGGACAGACATAGACTACATGGATAAGGTATAATGCTTTGATTTTTGATAGGTATAGTGATGCAGTTGAGTAATAGTTCTATTTAATAAGCTGTTTCTTGTTGGAGTACACTCGTCAATGAAGCTATAATTCTAGTAGTAACTATATTAGAGTGTTTGCGTTTGAAGCTTGTGTTTAGTTCAACTTACCATAATGAGAGTAATCAATTTGAGGAGAGTAATATGTCTACCGGACAGCATCACATTTTATATTCTAACAGCAGAGGTCTTGTATTTTTACCCACTTTATGTGGTATGCTTATTTTAAGGAGGGACTTTAATGTAAGCAGCTGCATGCGTGACTATGAGGCTCGTACAACAGGAGTGCATAAAAATAGAATGGCTGGTAGCAACTAGAAGTTTTGAACATAGCACTTCCAAAATCAGAACTTAGATTTCAGCTTTTGAAGTTTACCTATACTGTAGCATCAAACATCTTCAGGCAGACTGTGGATCAAATTCTTCATTTAGTTCATTTTCTATTATGCATTACTGGTTGTCAGAAACTTGACAGTGAAGGGTCAATAATGATATTCCATTTGATGACAAAGAGCAGAACAGTTATTGTAGTTACCTAGGAAGAAAATATTGTTATATGTTTTATCTGTAGTTGATTTATAAACATTAAAAAAATGTAGTAGCTAATTTGCAAATTTCTATTACCTATAGCCTAAAAATGATTCAATGATCAATTTAAGATTAACAGAATCATTTTTCTCACAAACTTGTAGTACAAAGACTTCACAACTGATCCAGTCAACTTCCCTACTCAGGAAATGGGTCAATTCATTGAAGAACTTCACTCCAAGGGACAGCATTACGGTAGGGAGGATTTGTGTGTGTGTGTATGTGTGTATGCATGTGTATGTTTGCTTGTGTAGTATAATGTGTGTGTGATTATATAAATGGGCTAGGGAACTACCAAATCAGACCAACAGATTAAACCATGATGTTTTATCTCATTGGAAGAGCTTGATTTGCAGTTTTGTAGCAACGTGTGAATTGATGAAAGTATTAATTGCGCAGGTTGTTGTCAATTGATTTAAGATAGCCAGAAAAGAAGTAATAAATTTATGTAAACATTGAAAGCCAACTGTGTGAAGTAAATGCATTGTTATGTAAACATTTTATAGTTTTTCTATAGCTGTGTTAAGCATCAAAAGACCTTACCTAAAGTGTTTACTATACTTGGTGATCCATTTACATCAAGTATTCCTGCCATATTGTTAACCCTCAGTGTGCATGCATGAGAGGGTTGTGGTACTCAGTTTGTCAGTCTGTCTGTCTGTCTGTCCAGTCAGTCAGTCAGTCATTCCATCACACAACAGAGTATCTTGAAGACGTCGGCTTCCCCAAGAATGGAAAAGAGTCATCAAAATGTTGACTGGACAATTTATGTTCCTTTATGTGCCAGAATTTTGTTTTGACAGAAAGAAGCTAGTTACTTTTTACCATACGAGCATGTGGTTTGTGGGTAACGCCCCTTATTGTCAAGCCATATTAACGTGAGCTAATAATTTTTTACTGCCCACTACTGTAGTTTGCTTTGTATTATCAGTGATTTACTGAGTGTTGAATTAAAGTTTCCCGTTGAAACTACTGCAAGGAGAAGCGAGTTTCCCGTGCATGTTTAGCTTCTCTTATGAAGACAGCATTTATTTCTACAGTTTCATCATGAGCTACGTATTGATTTGCATGGGCTACACAAATCAACAATCAACATTATTGATACCAAGCAAAACTTACTCTTTTGTTTTTTGTAATAGCTATCTAGTGCATACACTGAGGGCTTTCCCCTTTGGTCTTTATTTAGTCATGAATGCAGCAAAACATCATTTTATTCAAATGTGGTTATTTATACATAAGTATGCTGTTCTATAATCTTACCACCCCGTACCATTTGTACCATTGGTTTAGTTGTAATTGTGGACCCAGCTATAAGTGCCACTCGAGGGTACAAGGCATATGACGATGGAATCAGCATGGACATTTTCATAAAGGTATTTCAAACTTTTCAATTTAATTTTTTCAGTTAGCCTTTTCTTGATAGGACCGCAATAATGAGGTATTTATTGGTAAAGTGTGGCCGGGAAACACAGCCTATCCTGACTTTGGTTATCCTTTGACTACAGAATATTGGACAAAGCAGGTTTGTGTTGTTGTTCTTACTGTTGTTTAGGATTAACATGGATTAACTCAAGAAGTATTCATTATTTTCCTTCAGATTTCTGGCTTCATTGCAGAAGTACCCGTGGATGGCTTATGGATAGACATGAATGAACCAAGCAACTTCTGTGATGGAGCTTGTACCAACTCATCTAACAATGCCAGCCATGTCAGCCTCGACTTTGATCCAGTGAGCCCTCCTTATGTGATAGGGAACAGAAGAGCCTCTGGTGACAATGAAGCAGCTCCACTTAAACAGAAGACTTTAGACATGGATGCCAAGCACCACAGTGGGATTCTCGCATACAACATGCACAACCTGTATGGTGAGATGGGAGCGCTTAGTTCAGATATGCAGGCTATGCTATATGATGTAGAATTAGCTATAGGATCAGTATGAATGGTATAATAGACAGCATGATTGTCTGGTTCTTACATACGCTATTGCTGTATATTGTATATTGTCCAATAATCAATTGGTATTGTATGCGACTGGGAATAATAGAATTAGCAATGTACAAAATAATCTTTGGAGAAGCTTGAGCTAATATTCTGTCATAATATCAATTAACTCACAATTCTCAAAGTCATTGCACCTCATATTTTCCTTTTACCATGCCTTCACCAGGTTTCACGGAGTCCATTGCTACCAGACAAGCTTTGCTGTCCATTAACCAAGGAAAGCGTCCCTTTGTTCTGTCTCGCTCCACATTTGCTGGCTCAGGAGCTCACGCTGCCCACTGGTTGGGAGACAACTCGGCAACCGCAGAAGATCTAGAGGGCAGTATCTCCACCATACTCAATCTGCAGATGTTGGGAATCACTCTTGTAGGAGCAGATATATGTGGCTTTAATGGTCTGTCAGATATGCAAGTTGTTCTAAGTTGATTATAACTTTTACAAATGTGCATTCCCCAGGAGACACCACAGAGGAGCTGTGTGCACGATGGATGGAGTTGGGTTCCTTCTATCCTTTCTCTAGGAACCACAACACTATTAAAGCTGTGCCACAGGTAATGGAAAGAATACGTAAACATATATGACAGTCAATAAGATGAGATCTCAGATTTTCTGCTGCAGCTAGAGAACACGATATAGCTAACCAACAATAGCAGTGGATTAGATTATAGCTTAATATAAATCAACCAAATTATAGTTTAATTGCATATAAAAGCGCAATTAAAATATTTAATGTATTCATTGGTACTCAATTGAGATCTAAAAAAAAATAGGGACTCAAAGTTATATGAGACCTTTTCTGATTTTTTAAAAAAGATATGTATACTGCTTTGTAGGAGCCGTATCGCTGGCCTTCTGTGGCAGCCATCAGTCGTAAGTACCTCAATCTCCGCTACTCCCTCCTGCCCTATTACTACACTCTCTTCTATGAAGTCAGTCTTAGTCGCTATCCTTCCATTACATCGGTGCTCCGCCCACTTTTCTATGATTTCTTTGATGACGTGTCTCTGAGCATGGATACAGAATTCTTAGTAGGAAGAGGCTTACTAGTGGCACCGCAACTTAATATGGGTAAAGGGTTCTTATTATTGTTGTTTTTCTTTTATTAACTATTATACTAACTGACCTTGAAGTGTGCACTAAATAGAAAATTTTGACTTGCAAAATATCAGAATTTTATGATTTGTCCATTTAGCTACATCAATCCAATTCTTGTGTGACTTCTCAATTTGTTCACAGAGTCTTGATCCAACTTAATTAGCTATTGTAATAATAAATACTTCAGTATAGTAAAGGAGTGCTGCTATGTGGGTATAATTTGAGCAGCATGAATGGCATATTGAGAGTAGCAGTGAGTGAAATAAATCACATTTTCTGGTGACAGAGAAAGCCTAAAGAGATAGTGAAATCCCAACTACTGGGAACAAACACACTTTAGGGCTAGGACTAGGGCTGTTCGCGTTTCTTGTAGTACAAAAAAAATCTCAACTAGTTTGGTAACTTTGAAGTTGATAATCTCAGTTATGTGTTTGAGTTGCAGGTTTAGAAGGTAGAGAGATGGATGTGTTTTTGCCGCAGGAAGTGTGGTATGACTGGTATTCACATGAGCAGGTGTCTAATGGACAGGCTACAATAAAACTATCTAACATACAGACTCCACTGGATCACGTTCCGGTATGTTGAATATACTTTACCGAATAGGAAACATCAAATTGCTACTGTGGCTATAATTATGGCCACATATTCAGACACATCATGGTTAGTAAACATCCAGTCTTAATGGGTTTTTTTTTCTTATATGATGAATCCTAGAAAGTTTCCCTAACCCCGTTCACAATCATCCCTATCTATATAGTCTTTAAAATTCATCTGATGCCATTATTCGCAGCTGTCTAGACTTTGCTTCCTAATTTTTCCTTCCTAATTTTTCCCTTCGTTTGATTATAATGTGAAATGATCCAATAATATCATAGTTACCAACTTTCCAGAACAAAAAAAATGGATAGACAACACCTACTGGCACGCCTACTAATAAACTTTTAAATGTTTAGAATCGATAGCAATAAATAGGACGGTGAAATGATCATTTTTCACTTTCATCAATCACTAAGAAAAACTCCACAATTTCAAAACCGTAATAAATTTTATTACTACCTACTACACATCAACTATTTGTATTTTATATGCAGTGGAAACTGTATTGCTATTAACCTGACATGCAACACTATGAAAAATATTAAAAACTGGGAAATTACCCAGAGAAAATCCATAAATCAGGATAAACCTTGACAATACCTTAAAGTGGGAAGGAACCGGTAATTGGAGTGAAAATTGGGAGCATCCCGGCTAAACCGGGATAGTTGGCAGCAAGTAATATAATTATTACTGATACTAAATGGCAGAGAGAGAATGAATTAAAATGCAATACATTGAAAAAATCTTAATTATATGCAGCTGTATATTCGTGGAGGTACTATCATTCCCATGCAAGAGCCAGGCCTCACTACCACTGAGAGCAGGAAGAACCCTTACTCCCTCATAGTGGCCCTTCGTTCAGGGAGGGCAGATGGCAGTCTCTACTTAGATGATGGAGAAACATACAATGCTTCAGAGTAAGCTTTTTTGATCCAGTATATAATTATTATATATATATATATATTTTTTTTACAGTAGTAACTCATAATAAGCTCTGTGTTCCTTAGCTCATAGCTCATAATAAGGAGAAGGGCTGTTTGTATTATTGATGAACTGTTATTGTTTTGAAGTAGTAACTTATCCTTTGAAATAAGGATAGGCTGACTCACTTGCAATTTGAGCTGAAGTATACCAATAGTTAATAAATGCAAACTATTTCTGCATACATCGCAGATGATGATATTGTTTATAATACATGCCATGGTGCTGATAAAAGCTTTGTTGGGGTAAGTGCGCAAGAGCGGTACTCTGTACACGAGTCAAAGTCAATATATCAATCAATCAATCACACGGAAAAGAAGCAAGAATGATGATTAGAACCACGAGTAAGATCACATGATACACAATTGCAAAATGACGTCATAAGTCCATAGGGGAAATACACAACTAGTAAATATAAAGGAAATAGTCTGACAAAAAGTGGACTGTTCCAATACTCCTCACTTGAAGGTAGACATTTCCGTAATACCACACATGTCACGTAATCGTACAAATTTCTCACGAGATAATCCCTTAGTGAGTAGATCAGCCAGCATATCATTAGTTGGACAGTATTTCAGCTGAATAATAAGCTTCAGAAGAATATTTAAGTAGACTTTGAAAATTCACTTTTTCTCTTCATTGTGTGATTTTAGGTATACAAACATTGGGTATTCTTGCCATGGAGCTGAGCTTACTTCTTCTGTAACTGGAACAGTGAGTTGTTCTAAACAATTTTTATCTTACACAAACAATCATTACCATCTAACTACCCTTTCTAGGAAAAATTGGTAGCTAAACTAATATTTTCGTGTGTTATATATTTGAAATGCTGTTTTATTATTATTATTATTATTATTATTATTATTATTATTATTATATTTTCAGTTAATAATAGCTAGATGTTTGTGCATGAAAAAATAGGAGTACTCTATGCGTGGCAAATATTAATATTTGGTTTATCTATATAATTATTATAATATATTATAGCTACCTATGGCTGTATTTTTTTTATTTAGAATTATGTTAATAAAGTTTCCCTTCCTTTGTTGGAGGATATCACTATCTTGGGTCTTCTCTCCAGACCTTCAGTTGTGGCATTGGATGGAGTGCCTAAGAACTTCACTTTCACAGAAGCTTCAACCTTAAAGATGACTCTGACAAACCTATCCATTAATGTGGGCAAAGAATTTGTACTCAACTGGATGTAAATCCACCATTTAGCTACTCAATTTGTGTTTGTTTCGGTTGCAGATTTAGTACTTGAATGTAATTAAATATGTTGTTTTGTAGCTTTAAATGTGAAAGTAGGTGCTGCAGAGAATTTTATAGTTTTATATGTTGTCTATATTTGCTAGTTGCTACTATATTTAATTTGCTAGTTGCTACTTTGCTAGTTGCTACTATATTTGCTAGTTGCTACTATATTTAATTTGCTAGTTGCTACTATATTTAATTTGCTAGTTGCTACTATATTTAATTTGCTAGTTGCTACTATATTTGCTAGTTGCTACTATATTTAATTTGCTAGTTGCTTCTATATTTAATTTGCTAGTTGCTACTATATTTAATTTGCTAGTTGCTACTATATTTAATTTGCTAGTTGCTACTATATTTAATTTGCTAGTTGCTACTATATTTAATTTGCTAGTTGCTACTATATTTAATTTGCTAGTTGCTACTATATTTAATTTGCTAGTTGCTACTATATTTAATTTGCTAGTTGCTACTATATTTGCTAGTTGCTACTATATTTGCTAGTTGCTACTATATTTGCTGTCAATGCATGATGGCACTCTTAATATACAATTAGCTATCGATTAATTTTACTATTATTCTACATAAGAATTAGAGACACCCAAGAAGCTGACTGCTTTGTTGAGGTTATTGGGAGGGTGAAATGGGGGAGGGGAGAGCAAGCATGGATTGAGGTATTTATTATGAATTGATTAATTAAAGCTCGACATCACACATCAAGTATGGGTTATCGTCTGAAAATAAATGTCAGATATTTTTTCTGTAGCTTGATAGTTGTAAGACCGAATCTTTAAAGTTGTCGCGCGTCCGACAGTTCCGAAGAGCAAATTCACACTCCACGTATGAATATGACATAAAAAAAAGGCAACAACACATAACAACAGATAAACAATGAAATGGGAAGTATGACATACACAGAATCAGAAGTCTTAGGGAGAATTTTTTATACTGGTGTTGGACCCAAAAATGTGGAGAATTTTGAGCTATTTCGTATTGGCGACGATTCCTACCATAATTATTACTGCTTCTGGCGTCTGCGCAAAAGCGCAAGATGAGCCTACTACTCCGTGTGGTGGTACTGGTAAGTGTAGCTACTATAAGGACAATAGAGGCGTAAGGAGCCGCTGAGTAGTCACTCAATTGAATGCTACACAGTTTTTGAAATCCTTTATTTCCTTCTTCTGCTCTAATAAGCGGAATTACACAATTGGAGTGCTTCTTGCACTACCTCAAAATTGCTTACAGTTCGACCCAGATTATATGAAACTCCTAATCAAGGAAGATAAATGCTTAAGAATTATCATAGACAGAATCCTTCAACTTGGTGAGATGAAGTCATCATTTTGGAAGTACATTGTATCTGATGTTCCCCATTTTGTCCCATTGTATGCTCACTGTTCACAGAGTTTTACTGTTTTTGCCAAATGTTGTCCATTCTTCAGTAGCCATGGGGTGTGGCAGTTTTACATAAAATTAAGTAACTACATTTAAGTTGTTATAATTAAGGAGGTTCTGTATTATGATTGTGACTGCAGGAGTAAGTATGGAAGAATGTACCAACTATGGTTGCTGCTGGGATCCTGATCAAGTAAGGAGAAGGTCTGAAGAAATGAGGTTAATAATTACTAACCTGCCCCTCCCACATTTATGTTGAGGTTTTTCTACACCGCACAGGTCCTTTTTAATAACAAGTCATTTGCCAGGGCATTATGTTGATTAATCAATAAAATAATACACATAAAAAACTTTAAATACGGCAGGAATCTTTTCCTATTGCAGATCATGTGGTTGCAGAATTTTTTAATCTAATATGCTAAATATTATATTACTATGAAGTGTTCTTCACAAACTTTTATCATAGGTACCAAAGTGTTCCTTCCGGACTCCAAAATATTATGTGAAAGAGAAATCCAACACTACTTATGGACTGACAGTATGTTACATCATTTCTAGTAATACTAATAAGCAGACAAACATATTCTTATGAGTCTAGATGACCATTGGTATATCTGATGAAAGTAATAGCGGGAAATTCCCAGGATCTCCAATTTCTCCTCTTCAAGTGGACATTGTCAAGGAGACAAATGATAGACTACATATAAAAATTACTGATCCCAATGATAAGAGATGGGAGATTCCTGAAAGGTAAGGTGACTAGTGATCCTTGTCTATGTACGCATTGTACGCAAGCAAAACCAGAAGTTAACATTACAAAATTTTATATTTTAGATGAGTAATCACTGGCAATTCAATGGTCTTAAATCATAGTTATATATATATATATATATATATATATATTATATATATATATGATTAATAAATACAACAGGCTTACCTGTTCCCAATATATACAAAAACTTAACCAGATGTATGAAACTATGTTGCAGTCCTATTGAAGGGCTTTTAAGAAAGGGTACTCTTAGGTGAAGTTATCTTTTTTTTTTAAATACACTCTGTTGGCAAATTTTCGCCATGGTGTGTCCAACTTTAGCAACTCCTGAAAAGAAACTTTGAAAGTAAGAAGATACTTATTGGTTTAACTGAGAATGACTAACCTAGCCCCCCCCCCCCCCCCCCCCCTCCCCTTGGCCAACATTGTGGTTGAAGCTATATGCCCCAGTTCTTCACGGACTGGGAGTTTTATATTTGTGAGAATGTAGATGTATGTTTGTGTGTACGTGACTCTAGTCTCCTTCCTGTGCCTCCTCCCCCATCAGCACCTCTCAATTACACAAACTGCCACTTTCAAGTCCCTGAAGTGGGAGGAGAGTTCTTCTTTGTGGTGTACAGGTATGCTATGAATTATAGGAACTATTGCATTATTTATAGATAATTTTTATGTTGTAGAGATTACTATAATCAGACCATATCAATATTCAATACATCTTCTGTGGGGTGTGAGTTAAAATATTGTTATTGCAGAAGTTTCTTTTTCTTAGAAAAGTCACATTTAATTTGCAAAGCAAAAAATATATATACTATTGCTAGACTAAATCCTCACTATTACAATATTATTGTAATAGCAAATTTTCTCATTCTAAATAATAGTTGGAGTGCGGTACCTTGAAATCTGTGGGATTTAGAAACTTGAAGGCTTGGGGCTGTAGCGTCAGAGCGCAGCGAGGACGTTACTAGGAGCCTGAGGGTTTCTACACCCCGCAGATTTCCATGGTACCGCACTCTAACTTTTTTTAGAACAGAAGGTGCTAAAATTGTACTACAGTGATGGAACTGAAGTAACTAGCTAACGAGTATATACTGAGTATTGTGACCCCTGATTTTGAGCTGAGGATGCGGAAGAATTATAGTGGGAGAAAGGCTTGCTTGGAGAACACTGTGCACGAGCATTAGTTGACACTATTTTTATATGTGCGGCACCTATTCTGCCTTACGTTCAGGACAATAACACATACTGGCGCAGCAGTTTGGTAAAGGGTCTAGCTATACCAGACTAGACAAGAACACCGAGCACTACAGCATAATCTTCTATCACAAATACAGCACACTCATCACAGATACACGGAAGAAATACAAAAAAAAACAAAAAAAACAACAACAAAAAAAAAGGCGGTAAAAACAATACCTAAGGTATTTTCAAAACTATATTTCTTGGCAATAAGATGCAACAGTAGCCCCCGGTAAGTGTTTTCTAAATGCTGCCAGGTGTGATTCTAAGTGAATTAGATTCAAGCAATGGACCAATCAAATTGACGTATTCAATCACGCTCTGTTCTAACAGCCAATATTGTGTTAATTAAAACTTTACCTGACGTTTCGACTTCTTGCCAAAGTCATATTGGCTGTTAGAATGAGAAAAATTGCTACTATTATAATTATTTCAGCCAAGAATGACTGAATCGTTACTACAAATATAATTTTTCCTTAAAAAATGGCTGACACCTTCTAGCTGTTATTGTATCATAATACATGTATACCTGCAGTTATATATGCCAATCAACTGCTCCAGATAGGCACTGATATAGCACCAGATAACTATATCTATGGATTTGGAGAACACAAGACTTCACTGCTTCTCAAGTAATGCATGATTCTACATTTTGATAAATATGTATATTAATATAATATTATAATAAATATTTAATTTAAGTCATTATTCCACATTTTTATGATTACTCGATGTTTTGCTAGCAACAAGAAGCGAACATTAACGTTATGGAACTATGACGGAGGCACTCCAGATGACCTCAACCTATGTGAGTGTGTGGACATGAAGGGATGGGACCATTTAAGATAAGGGAGGAGGTGACAGTTTCGACATGGGGTGGTAATTAAGACAGTTTAAAAATGTGAGAATGTAACATTATTTTTAGTACAAAAGCATCTACTTTAGCAATATATATCGTCTTTATATGCCAGATAAAATTTACAAATAATTCAAAGTTTGTTATGACTATATTCTCACTTTAGATGGTTCCCACCCTTTCTACATGTGTCTAGAACAAAGTGGGTCAGCTCACGGAGTATTTCTGAGGAACAGTAATGGCATGGACATAGACATAGCCCAGGACTACCTCAAGTATAATGTCATTGGAGGTTAGCCAGTCAACTAAATAGTTCAGTACAATATGTCTATTTAACTAGTAATGACTTTGACATTCAGCAATGCAGACATACTAAATTAAATTACCAAATGAAAGTTTCCAAAAAAAAAATTTTTTTTTTTTAATCTATTTAAGGAGTACTGGATTTCTACTTCTTCATGGGTCCTAGCCCAGACGAGGTATTATTTCAATATTATGATGTCATTGGTCGACCAGCTATGCCCCCGTACTGGGCCCTGGGCTTCCACCAGTGTAGGCATGGCTATAAAGATCTTGATGAAGTAAAAAATGTAGTTCAGAATTATTCCAAATATGAGGTATGAAGCATACAACCACAAATAGAAAGAGGCATGTGTTTAGTATACATCTTTATGTATATGGACACATCATTGTAGATTCCACTGGATACAATGTGGACTGACATTGACTACATGGATGAGGTAAGACAAGCACATGTAACATGCTGAAGAGCAAGCACAACATCATTCTAGCAGTTGGTTGGGTGTATTTTAAGGATCTTTTGTATTGTGAGCTGTTTATAGTTTATTCTTGTTGCATGTTCATGAAAGTTTCATTGCAATGAACTTGACTCAAATGAGGGGGAAAAAAAGCATTGAACATGCGTGATAATCACTTGCTGTATGTAAGGGAATGTATCCATATTTTTTATATTAAGTCATCACTAATCATGGTTATTATGAAACAGTTTTGACTTTATTCTATTAATAAAAATGCCCAGTATTGATATCTCTAGACCATAAACAACACATACGATCTGAACACACCTTACTATTCCCTGTTGTTGTAGTTTAAAGACTTCACAACTGACCCTGTAAACTATCCAACTGCAGCCATGAAAAGTTTCATTGAGGAACTTCATGAGAATGGACAGCACTATGGTTAGTTATCATATCATTTGCATTGATATCCTATGCTCAGCACTCTTAAAATATTTAGTTACAAACAGCCTCAGCTCTAGCTGAAGAATGGATGTAGTATAGCAAGACTGCTATGGCAGTTTGCGCTTTAATTGTGTTAATTTATTTATTTATGATGTACCAAAAATAAAAAAGAGAAGTTATGATAATAATAAGTTTAGTGTTGTATGTATGAATGTTGTATACATTATTGACAATAATAGAACACTTTCTCATTCTAACAGCCAATGTTATGGTAATTAAAAATTAACCCAATGTTTCGACTTCTTGCCGAAGTCCTCTTCAGGGGTCAACTGAGATTGAACGCTCCGAGGTGATATAATAGACACAATGTAAACAGCAAGATTACTGGAGGGTATGCTTACTGTTTATTATATCCTGAAGGGTGATTTGCATGCAACATAGACAGCCAGCATCATGGAAGCTCTATACCTATGTCTCTGTTAAACTTGTTGCTGCCCAGTATGATCTGTATGTGTAGAGCTTCCTTGATCTTTAACTCACGATTCCATAATATTGGCTGTTAGAACAAGAAAATTTGCTATTATTTAAATATTTTAGCCAAGAATAACTGAATTATTAACAATGTCTGTTGTTGTTTTTCTGTTTATTCCCCCCCCCCCCCCCCCCCCCCCCCCCAGTAATTATTGTAGACCCAGGCATCAGTAAAACTACAGGCTATAAGCCATACGATGATGGAATCAGCATGGATATATTCGTCAAGGTAATGCCAGGATTTATACATTTATACAGTGATAATCATTGATGAAGATATTCCTTAGGACTACAAAAATGACATATTTACTGGAATGGTATGGCCTGGATACACAGCTTTTCCTGATTTTGCATATAATCTGACAACAGAATATTGGACTAAACAGGTGATTATGATAAATATGTGAATACATGGGATATATATAGTTCTTATTACATGAGTCAGAGTGTGATATGGTGAAATATTTCACAAGCAGGCTAATTATTTTGACGAGCCAGAGGCGAGTGAAAATAAAGCCTGAGAGTTCACATACCTAAAATTGTCATTGTGATATATATATATATATATATATATATATATATATTGTGTTTCTGTAGATTGCTGATTTCATTGCTGAAGTTCCTGTGGATGGTTTGTGGATAGACATGAATGAGCCAAGCAGCAGGTGTAATGGGAGCTGCACTAACATGACCAGCAAGAAGAATGGCCTTCGTGAGAGGCTTAACTTTGACCCTGCAAGTCCCCCTTATAATATAGGCAACAGGAGAGGTCCTAGAGATGATGATGCAGCTCCCTTGGACACAAAGACCTTTGATATGAATGCCAAACACCATAGTGGCACTGTAGCTTATGATATGCATAATCTTTATGGTGAGTGTTTTATGCATCTCTTTCTTATATTGTTTAACATGTAAGTGTTGGAGAAGAAGGCTCTACACAGCCAATTTGTATCCCTTGCTCTTTTGTGTTTTAGGCTTTACTGAGTCCATAGCCACCAGACAAGCTCTACTCTCAGTTAAAGAAGGGAAGCGCCCATTTGTGCTGTCTCGTTCAACATTTGCTGGTTCTGGCAGTCATGCTGCTCACTGGCTTGGAGACAACATGGCTACCACTGAAGACTTGAGTCGTAGTATCTCCACTATACTCAGCTTTCAGATGTTCGGAGTGACACTAGTGGGAGCAGACATTTGTGGGTTTCATGGTATGATAAGAGTTTTCACTATATATGTATGTATGTATGTATGTATGTATGTATATATGTATGTATGTATGTATGCATGCATGTATGCTCACATTAAATTAATAGCTCTGTTCCTTTTTTTTTTAAAGGAAAAATGTGTCACTTTGTAATCTTGTTTTTTGTTTTGTTTATTTTATGGAAACTCTACCATTGTATTTTCTGCAGGAAACACTACGGAAGAGCTGTGTGCCCGATGGATGGAATTGGGTTCCTTCTATCCTTTCTCTAGGAACCACAACACTATTAAAGCTACATCACAGGTAACTATAAGCTGATGCCCACCAAATCCTTACTCATGTGAAGCTTAAATTACACCACTTGTGAATCACATGATGTCATGCCCTACAAAAATACATTGTTAGGGAGTTACATAGTACAAACATTCAACCAATTTTCTGTGTTCTTATCAGCAACTTGTCACTTTTCCCAAATATAGTGACTCTTATTTTGATGAATTACAATACCATTGTTGTTGCTAGGAGCCGTATCTATGGCCTTCTGTGGCAGCTATCAGTCGCAAGTACCTGAGCCTACGCTACTCTCTCCTGCCCTACTACTACACTCTCTTCTACGGGGCTAGTAAAAAAGGGTTTCGCTATGCGTCTGTGCTTCGCCCACTGTTTTTTGATTACGTTGATGAAAAATCGATTGCTGTGGATTCAGAGTTCATGGTAGGTGGTGGCCTGTTAGTAGCACCACAACTCAGTACGGGTGAGTTGAACTGCTAGTGCATCTTCTCTAAATTCCTTTACTATGTTATTTTTTGTACTGTGTCTTTGAAGGAGATGATGGTAAAGAACTTGATGTGTTCTTGCCTAAGAGTGTTTGGTATGACTGGTACACACATGAGCAAGTGTCTGATGGACTAGTTCCAAAACAGTTGAAAGTGCCAACTCCTCTAGACCATGTGCCAGTGAGTATTTTGATATTAATCAAGATCAAAGGATTGTCATTGCTAACTGGCATTTCTGAAAAAAGTGTGATCACATTCTTTACAAATAAATTGAATGTAGGTTCATTTTATTCACACTGGTAGTCCTGGATTTGAATCCTGCTGACAGCCAAAATGTTCTTTTCTTTCTGTATTGTTTTAAAGAGTCTATGAAAGAGAGAGGGGGTATATTTACATTTTATAGCTATACACATAAATAAATATAAATATATCAGTATTTTAAATAGTGTAGCTAAAACCAGGGTTTCATATAGATTATGGGAACCCTGGGATCCCCCCTTCCCCCCCCCCCCCCCTCCCCCCACTTACATTCAGCTTACCCCTCCCTAACATTACTTTCCCCCCTAAATTTTTTTTACCCCGGCTTGTCAGTATAAGATGCGAAAAATTACAGCCTTACTCTATGGTTAGTTTGTTATGTCCTACACTCTTTCACAATCAATACTTAGTTCTAGTCCTTTCACTTCATGTGCATTTAAGATATTTATTATGAAGCTTTGATGCCCTCCTTGTCAGTTTTTTTTTTGGCTCTACCAAATTTCTCCCCCAGCAAAAAAAAAAATCCTGTATGAATCCCTGAAAAACTGTTTTTACATGGAATATATTAGATCTCTCTCTATTTTCCTTAGATGTACATCCGTGCTGGAACTATCATTCTTATGCAAGAGCCAACCCTCACTACCACTGAGAGCAGGAAGAACCCTTTCTCTTTGCTTGTAGTACTTGAGATGGGACATGCTTCCGGAGAACTCTACTTGGATGATGGAGAAACTTACAATGCCACAGAGTAATCAGATTTTTCACATTGTTTGACCGAGTTGCATGCAACAATACTTTTTATTCTGTGTACATCTATCAGGTATTCATACATCTCTTACTCTTGTGAAGGCACACAACTGAGAGCATCAGTTACTGGAACAGTAAGTCATACTTTTATTTATTCTTATTTCACACTGCAATACAGGAATAAACTTTAATTTTATTTTAGGTTGTCTTTTACCGGCTTTCAAAGGACATGTTAAACATTCAATCACTCTTGCTTCCCTCTGTGTTGAAGCATAAGGAAACTGTACAGAAAGAGAATGAATCAGTGAAATATATGTTTTAAACCCATATTCAAATAAATTCAAGCAATATTTCATTTAAACTTGTAATAACATCTTATAGCTGTGTCAATTAACTTGAAGCCCCCGCACTATTATTACAACAGGGCATTAGCATTTATTTATTCAGAAATAGCTTCAAGGCTGCACAAGCAGACTGAGTAATGTGAGCATTGGATTTTTGCCTACGAACAATCAACAGAAACTACTTATAATAAGCTTACAAACAAACAAAAAAGAATGTCCGTGGTCAACTGTGATTTTAACCTCTTCTTTTCTTATAGAATTTTGCAACAAAAGCTGGTCTTCCCTACCTTAAAAATGTCACTATCATTGGTCTGTTGTCCAGACCTTCTGTTGTAGCACTTGATGGAGTCCCAAAGAACTTCACCTTCATGGAGGGATTTACTTTCAAGATGTTTATAAATGATCTATCTGTTAATATGGACAAACAGTTTATACTTAACTGGCAGTGACCATCTATTGCCATTTGTGTTATGACATATGCTGTTATATTTTATTAAATTAACTGTGTGTGTTAAGTGAATGGGGGATTCTGAAAATAACTTATAGCTAGCTACATTGCAATACTAGCCAAAGCATTAAAGTGTGATTATATTTCATACAGCTGAAATTGGTAAAAGGCCCTACTACAGCAACATCATAATAAGCATACGAAACATTATGGAGGAAGTTGAAATCACTAGCTTGCTATATCATGCTCCGTATTTGAAAATTTGGCTTTATCAAGAATCAATAGAATACGCTTAGTGATGTATGATGGACAGAGTTCAAGTAAACACCACAAATATTATTGAAGCAAAAACCACCTGGGAAATCTGTCACAGTATTGTGTAATTCTAGAACACTCTTCAGTGATATGTAAATGGCTGCCATTTAGGTTTTGTTTCAGTGAAGCATATTGGTGGTTTGGATAAAATTTTGAAATTCAAACATGTAACTTACCAGACATTAGAAAACGTTGTCCCGGAATAGAATAAGCTTCAATAGAGGGATAATGTTAAAGGTTAATTGCATAATGTTAAGGGGAACCATCTATATTTGCTAGCTAGACTTCAAATATATCTGTTTGTTTTTTTGTTTTTTGTTTTGTTGTTGTTGTTGTTGTTGTTTGTAATTTTTTTTATTAAGTCATAGCTATAAAAACAAACAAAAAGAAGTTGGGTACATTTTCCATGACATTTTGTTAACACTCCCATGACAACTATTTGTGCGATTATCATGCGCAATTCTTCAGCCAACTCGACACTGCTTGCAATTAACGATGACGACCTTTACCAACCCAATATGGCTATACTAGGTAATTATGTATGAATATCCTTGCTCGTGAGCCAAGAAGAGAAAGCTGGTAAACAAAAAGGGTAATACTTTGTTCGTGCAGTAGAGAACTATTTCTTACAAAATGTGGACTACTATAATGTTGTTCTTTTTCGCATTAACGACAATTCTTACTGCTGGAGTTAATTCTGACTTTTGCGCATCTGAACAGGAACGCACACCCTGTGGTAAGTTATCTCTCACTCGTAGCATCCACTAGACGTCAAAGGGGTGGGGCTCAAAATCTAGACTAAACGATCATGAATGAGTATGTTATAGTCATATGCACTGATATATACAGAAGGAGCAAGTATGGAGGAGTGTGCTAGCCATGGCTGCTGCTGGGATTCCACTCAAGTAAGAAAACATGCTTAAGTTATTCATAGGAAAAAAAGGCATGTCTTGCTGCATTGTTCCTGACATTGTGAGAAAATTGGAAACAGTAGAGAAATGATGAACGCCAGTAGATGGAAAATAAGTATGAAAGAGATTGTAGTGCAACATGAAGCTACAAGGCATTATCTAACAAGTTTTCACATTTTACATTAAAAAAAAAACATGTCTTGTCTGGTAGCTAGCTACTTTTGTATTCTTGTGGAAATATTTCAAAAGGGAAACTTACTGCTGACTCCAAATAGTTTACTTTGAAGTTGATTATATGATTATATTATTTTTATTTGTATGAGTAATAGCACGGGTAACCGTGCTAAAAGCAATTGAAATAGCACTCAGCTTTGCCTCGTGCTGTTTCAATCGTGTTACTCGTGCTATTAATAGCACAGGTTACTCATGCTATCACTCGCTAATAGTAGGCCAGCTTTTAAAAAGTCATTTGCAATTGTAGCTACACTGTATCATTCACTCACTATCTCCTTATTTCAGAATTAGCTTCCTCTGGAACTTCGTTTTCAACGTACGGCCCCTCCTAATCTGTTGAAAAACATTCCGTCTAATACAGGTAGAGCTTCTGTGGTAAAGAATGACATTGTCTCCAACTAGAAACTACTCGAACTGTATGTTTCCAAGGTTAACGCTACACACGTGCACATTTACCGGTACTATTTCACTTAGCTACCACGATATTTCACTTAGTTTCCACTTAGTTATGCGCTATTTCAATTAGTTATGTGCTATTTCACTTTCCCCGTGCGATTTCAATTGAACAGCAGTTTTTCCCATACATTTTTTAATAGGAACTTACACGCCGTACTATTAATAAATAAAAATTTTGCTGGGTATTTTTTCCTTTATTACATAATCTATTTATGTTGCAGATGCCAAAGTGCTTCTTTCAAACTCCAAAATATTATGTGAAGGAGAAATCCAACACTACTTATGGAATGACAGTATGTGACATCATTTCTAATAATACTGATAATGCCAGGGTAAAAATTCTTATGAGTCTAGATGACCATTGGTATATCTGATGAAAGTAATAGCGGGAAATTCCCGGGATCTCCAATTTCTCCTCTTCAAGTGGACATTGTCAAGGAGACAAATGATAGACTACACATAAAAATCACTGATCCCAATGATAAGAGATGGGAGATACCTGAAAGGTAGAGTTGTTGGTTAAGTGACCAGAGCAAATATGTAATTCTCCTATCAATCTTTTCACTGTGCTAGCTAATTGACACTTTGATCAATTTACAAGTTGTTTTTTTTTTAATTGGCACAGTTCTCACTCCACATTTTGCAGGGCACTGTGCCATCATTATTTTGAATAATAAAATTAAAAAAAGAAAGAAAAAAAAAAGAGAGCTTCTGTAAATTGTAGCTGCTAAATCTTAAATAGAACATTGCCAGAATGAGCTACACTTATTTCCTGAGGCTTTAGGTATTAAGTTGCTTTAATTTTTTGTGTTCATGTCCTTAGTCTCCTTCCTGTGCCTCCTCCTCCTTCTTCAGCTCATAACTTCCCAAACTACCAGTTTCAGGTCCCAGATGTCGGAAAAGAATTCTTCTTTGCAGTGTACAGGTCTGTTATGTAACAAATAAAGTTGCAAATACCATTCATTTCTTATCCCTTACTGTAGAGATTACTATAATCTGACAATATTCAATACATCTTCAATGGGATGTGAGTTGAGACCAGTTTTAATTGGCGAGCGAGTGAAGCGAGCGAGACACTATCAGGGGTAACTCAAATTGAAAATCAGGGATAATTGTTTGTTTGGACGTATGTAATTCATTTCTGTACTTTGACCCTCGCATTTTTGTGTTAGTTCGGTGGTCGACCCCGTCCCAAACTTCACTAAACAGAATCCTCTGGTTTATCGATCAGTACCCGTATCACCCTAGAAATTGAATTGTTTACCGTTTTGAATTCTTTTGCGGGTGCAGTTAAAACGTGAAAACTTACGGGACTTCCATTTCTATTCGAGTTAGTGGCAGTAGTAAGTCAGTGCGCTCTTTGTCATGGTTATAAGCCCTACGCAACAGTATTTACTTGAAAATGCATTGTCCACTAACCACGAAGGTAAGTCTCGTGTAGGTATATGTCCAGTTGTGTCAAAGCATTGTGTGTTACAACCACTACTTAGCTAAAGAATATCACAAAGAAAACTTTTAAATAACGTGTATTGTTTTGTTGTTGTTTTTTTCCTTCAATTCAAGCAGTTACTATGGCACTGAAATCCCTTTACCGTGTATGCGAAATTAAAAAACTGGACCTTATTTTCAGTAGCTTCAGTGTTAGAAGTCAAAATCATTCATATAAAAATAGTATAGTCTTTAGGCTTGCTCGCCATTTGTGCTCAAGTACATCACTAGTATAATATTGTGACTGCTCCTATTATTAATAGGTAAATGAGGGAAGTAACTAAAACAATATCTGGCTATATTGGTTTATATGCATGCCCGTAGGTAACTTAATATTGTGTACATTATACTCCATAGCCTTTTTTTATTGCTGCTTCAATAAATAAACGCCGAAACAAATTGCAAATCTTCTATGATGTATTGTAGTCATATATGCCAACCAACTGCTCCAGATAGGCACTGCTATAGCACCAGATAACTACATCTATGGACTTGGAGAGCACAAGACTTCACTGCTTCTCAAGTAAATAGTTGAATTTATTGTGAACATGATGAGTCTGCGAGGAACATTATAAATAATTGTTCTACAAAATAATTTATAAATTGAAATGAAGGTCATAGATTTAATCAAAATCAAGTGTATTTCATCTTTGCTATTCAATTCAATTATTTTTATAGTGACAAAAAGCGTACTATAACCTTATGGAACTATAATGGAGGAACTCCGGATGACAGTAACTTGTGTGAGTTGCTATATGGAATGTGTTAATGTTAGCTATCAGAAATTGCAAACTGACACAGTAGATAGTCTAATAGTCTGTTAAATTATTCCACTACAGATGGTTCCCATCCGTTTTACATGGGGCGAGCAGGTTCAAGAACTCATGGAGTTTTCCTGAGAAACAGTAATGGCATGGACATAGACATAGCTCAGGACTACCTCAAGTATTATGTCATTGGAGGTTAGATGGCTGATTCCTTTGATTAATTTAACTTTAAGATATTCAGCGTTTGTTAGCTCTGTTATTATTGTATGTTTAGGAGTCCTTGATTTCTACTTCTTCATGGGTTCTGGCCCTGATGAGGTCTTATATCAGTACTTTGATGTCATTGGTAGGCCAGCCATGCCCCCATACTGGGCCCTAGGCTTCCATCAGTGTCGCTTTGGCTATGAAAATATTCAGGCAGTGAAAGATGTCATAGAAAATTTCGCCAAATATGAGGTATGCTTGAAAATTAGAGAGGTGGCAAAGAATATTGGGATGACTTTGAAAGGAACCCATGCCACACATTTGAAGTAAAACACTTCGGAGTTCTGTGGAAGATGATATACAGTGATGTCATCAGTAGCAAAATTGAGGGAGGGTCTGGCACTCTTCCCACCCCTTCAATTAATGCTTCATTATTACCTGGTCCATAAAGATAATTATCACTTCATAAATGTTTGTTCTATTCAGATGACACTGTCGACAACCTCTATGATATAGCCTAATTGAGCTGTTACTATAGCTATATAGCCTTGCGTGGCTACACTCGACTACACTTATGTGGGTATGGCTGGGTTGTGGCTTTGTTAAACTAGGCTCCTCCATAGTCTCTTTTAATCAAACCCTTTACTGGCCTTAATATACCTGTGTAGTGGTGTAATACCAAAGAAAACTGAGGTCAGGCCAGCAAATGCATACCAAGATACTTGTCAAACTGCAATGACTGTTGCTTTATCTTCAACTGTAGATTCCCCTGGACACAATGTGGACTGATATAGACTACATGGATGGGGTAAGACTGGCACTGGTCTTGTGCTCGTTTGTATGAGAGGCAAGTGTGTGGATTTATTTGTTTAGCTCGTCGTCTTTTCTTTGTTTTCAGTATAAAGATTTCACAACTGACCCAGAAAATTTTCCAGCTGGTGCCATGAAGAGTTTTATTGAAACGCTTCATCAGAACGGACAGCACTATGGTTGGTTGTTATGCACATTTGCTGATCTATTTGTATGACTCATGTCACTTGGTCATACTAGGAAAAGGCCAATAAAAAAAAAAAAACATTATCATAAAAGTGCATCCAAACATAATATTTAAAATTTAGATCCTAATACATGTTTAGCTGAGCTGGCTACTACTCTCTGGCTCAGTATGAGATCAAAATAGTCTATAAAATTCATACACACACATTGTGTTTGCTTTTCTAAAATGATTTCTATTGATGATTTTCACTTCGCATACCTTTTTTCCTATAGCTAGGTAAAACTATGCAAAAACTTAGTACTGAAGTTTTCAAACTCATCACTCAAGCTGTAATAATTTACATGAATTGGGACTTTAGACTGGATGTAAGGATAGCTATTAAATTCATTTTATTTAGTAGTTACTTTTGCTTCCTTAATACTACTATCCAATCATTTCATAGTTTCAACAAATTAATCGTGTATTGATATTTGGTTTGTTTTGTAGTGGTAATATTGGACCCAGGCATCAGCAAGACTCGGGGATATAAACCTTACGATGATGGAGTCAGTATGGACATATTTATTAAGGTATGAAGTAGGTAATTACATATAGGTTACATCATAGTGTGGAGGTTGGTATGGGATTTACACAACCAAGGCCAAAGGCCCGAGGATAGTGTAAATCCCGTACCGACTGAACACGGAGGGGTGCAACCGATTTGTACCAAGGCTCCAGGCTATAGAAAATGCACAAAAACTATTTTTGATTGGACGGTTCCCTTATTCACCTCCTATGAGGTCGGGTGTGAAATATATTCACCACAATTGAACAATCTGATTGGACGGTTTAAATGTACCATGGTACAATTATGCAACTTAACTCTTGTGTATGGTTACAGGATCACAACAATGACATATTTATTGGAAAGGGATGGCCAGAAGGATATGTAGTATTTCCTGATTTCGCATATGCGCTCACAACTGAATACTGGACAAAGCAGGTAATTTATTAATTAAAAACAAAATAAGCAGATTATTTCACATTACATTTCAAATAAATTGTTACATCAAACTCCAAATTCATGTATGTAGATTACAAGTTTCATGGGAGAAGTTCCCGTGGACGGGTTATGGATAGACATGAATGAACCCACTAACAGGTGTAATGGCGCCTGCACCAATGCTACCAGAAAGAAGAGCATCAGTTCTGCCAATCAAAATTTCAACCCTGCCAACCCTCCTTATGTTATAAGTAACAGGAAAGTGGAAGGTGACAGCAAAGCAACTCCACTGAACTCGAAGACTATGGACATGGACGCCAAGCACCACAGTGGAGCAGTAGCCTACAACATGCACAATCTCTATGGTGAGTTATAATAATATATTATTACTTGTTGTTTTATGTTGATGTTTCTTTTCTACTGCACTGAATATTTCCAATTGAAAAGATGATTTTGTTTAGGCTATCAAGTTCTGTTCAGCAAATTTCTACCTTTCTAATATTTGGGCTCTACCTTCTTATCTTTAGTCCATGTGATATATATTTTATCTTAGACGAAATAATATTTCAGTACAAATTTCAACAACACAAATATATTTAATCAAATGAAGAGAATTAAATATGTTTGGTTGGAAGTGGGGGGAAAGGGGGAGGAGGGGGAGGGGGGGGGGGAGAAGAGAGAGAGATTATAAATTCCTAATTTCAACATTCTAGGCTAATGGAGATGATTATTTTAGTTTCAGATGCCTCAAATTATTCAATTTTATCTTGTTGAATCAAAGGTTTGTCAGAATCTTTGGCTACCAGACGAGCTTTACTCACCATCAAAGAAGGGAAGCGTCCATTTGTGCTGTCACGTTCAACATTTGCTGGCTCTGGAAGTTATGCCGCTCACTGGCTAGGGGACAACATGGCTACTAGTGAAGACCTTGTGGGAAGCATCTCCACTATACTTCGCTTTCAGATGTTTGGAGTGACACTAGTGGGAGCAGACATGTGTGGCTTTATAGGTCAGACATTTTTTTTCACATTAGTTATTTAAAATTAATATCAGCAAACTACCCACAAACATATACTAACTAATCATATGGCTTCAGTATGTTCTGTGAACCTGTTTTTCTTTTTTCTTTGTCAATCACTATACATAATGCTATGTGTAGGAGACACCACAGAGGAGTTGTGTGCTCGGTGGATGGAGTTGGGTTCCTTCTATCCGTTTGCTCGGAATCACAATGACAAGAGAGCTAAGTCTCAGGTAAGCTAGCCAAGCAAGGGCATTTACTCATGTTGGACTACTTAATTCTGGGTCTTTTTTTTCTTCTTGTAACCAATATTTTAGCTTGACTTAAAGTTTTGACTTCAATATTCACGCTGTGTATGTGCATACAAAATGATTAAGTAAAAGTGGTTGTCAAAGTCAGCATGGAGTCTGAGTAGTTTACAATTGCTTCTTTGTTTCAAATGCAACAGCTAGAAAGCATCTTTAAAAAATCATTTTTTATTGTTTTTTGTTGTTGTTATTGTTGTTGTTGTTGTTGTTTTTAATATAATGTCAGTCTGTGAGCTGAGTTGAGTGCTAAGCAATATATTTCAAACATACTTTGGTCAATAGGAACCTTACATATGGCCTTCAGTGGCAGCCATCAGTCGCAAGTACCTGACCCTACGCTACTCCCTCCTACCCTACTACTACTCTCTGTTCTACGGGGCTAGTAAAAAAGGTTTTCGCTATGCGTCTGTCCTTCGTCCACTGTTTCTTGATTACTCTGATCTGATATCTATGTCGATTGACACAGAGTTTATGGTGGGAGGGGCTCTCCTAGTGGCACCACAACTTACCATGGGTGAGTTTCAGGGCTAATTCCAAGATAGCTCTGCTATGCCAACTATATAGGTAATCAAACATATCTAAATTGATTGCAGGAAGTAGAGAGCTTGACGTGTTTCTGCCGTCTAGCGTATGGTATGACTGGTACACACATGAGCAGGTGTCTAATGGATCAGCTCCAAAACACTTATCTCAGGTCCCCACCCCTCTAGATCATGTACCGGTGAGCATCTGATGTTGAATTCCTTACTCACTAACCTCACAAAAAATAAGAGTTTTGCTTCGTTTCAATTTGTTTTTGTCACTGTTAGAGCAATTTGTTGAATATTACATAATTATTAAACTAATAGTCCATCAGTAAGGTGTTTCTTTAGCTGTACATTTGTGGAGGCACTATCATTCCCATGCAAGAGCCAGGTCTCACCACCACTGAGAGCAGGAAGAACCCTTACTCCCTCATAGTGGCTCTGGAGACTGGATTTGCATTTGGCGAGCTATACTTGGATGATGGAATAACTTACAACACCACAGAGTATGAGATAAATGTCAAATAGCTAGATACTAGATTGTGTCATCCTAACTTAAACTGTGATATACTGTAGCACTTCCCATTTAAATTAAAGATTTAAATTTTGTCAATCTTGTTAAGTGCTCATCAAGATCACACAGTTAAAGTGTTTTCCAATGAAAAAAGAATAATAATAATAAAAGGAGGGGTAGGGGGTTGGGGAGAAAGTTAAATAAGACCTATGATTAAAAATAAAATAGCAGATCCTCCAGCTCTATTCATTTCCCTCTCATTTTTCGTTTGATTTATGAGATATTTAATAATGTTTCTAGGTATTCATACATATCTTATTCGTGTCAAGAAACACAACTGGAGGCATCTGTCATGGGAACGGTGAGTGGTTGATACTGTACATGTGTCTCACAGGAGCTATTTGAGATGTATTAACTATAGAGCAATAGGAGGTGTAAATTATATTATAGTATAACTGTTTGATCAAAAAATTAAAATATATAATGTATCTAGACTTATCATGTCATGTGAGTTTACTTTTTTATCAATATTGAATACTAGTTATTGACCTATCTTACCCACACATAACCATGTAATAAAGTTAGTTGATACAGCGTAATTACATGAGAAAAATGCAAGAATGCTTATTAACCCTCAGCACGCATGCGCAAGAGGGTTACAGTAGTCTGTTTGTCATTCATTCATTCATTCATTCAGTCTGTCTGTCACTCTGTCAATAGCGGATCTCAAAGATGGCGGACTTTTATGTCTTGAGAGAAGAGGAACTCTGACTAGATGACGATTTAAGTCTCTTTAATTTGCCACTTTTTTTTAATTTCAGCTTAGTTTTTGAGAAACAAGAGAAAAGGCAGACTACAGTGAGTGCTGCTATATGGCCACGCCCATTCAATCATTTAGCTGCCCTTTAGAATAACATGAGCGTACAAATTTACCATGCCCGATTCAGATTTTTTATGTGCATTCTGTAGTTCCAATGCTTATTTTTTTCTGGTGTTGGGAAGTCTCTGCTGCTGGAGGTGTGCTTCTTTCAACTGTAAGTATGCCTGCTCTCAAAAAAGTGTGTCCTAAGTGTTCGTATAGATGCAAGTCAGAAAGTCTAAATGTTCTTGTGACTGTTTTTTTTCTTCTACCAAGCCAAGGTTAATACTAAAGTCAGATAATGCCATGAAGTACTCAGAAAGTCATAAAAACTGTATGGCTGAGTATCAAGCTTGTAAAACAGCTTTAGAAAGTATGGATCAGTCCCAGGTGTGTATAAGGGCTGGTTCTAAATGTTCATGCCCATAAAATAGCCCTTGAAATGCCAGAAGAATCGCAGAGATGTAAGCAGGCCATTTTAAAATGCCCTAGCTAGACCAGTTAAAATTATATTCATAAAATTTAAGAACTTGATTATTCAACAATAGTGACTTATTTTGCAAATTGTTGCATTCTTAACTAACGCTGAGGGTTTGCACTCTTAGTGCTCTAGTTGTACAATTGTTAGTTACTTCCTCAAATATATTTTTTATTAGTGACATTTATTGTGTATTAATCCCACAAACTAATTGTGATAGGCAACAACATGATAGACAAATGAATAAATGAAGTAAACTGTAAGAAGTTAAGTAAACAACAATGCAAAAAATAAAGTGCTGGCAAGGCAACAGATCATACAATTCCAAAATAATAATAAATAATAACAAAAATAAATAATAATAATAACAACAATAATAATAGCAGTAATCATAATCATCATCATCATAATAATGATTCTCATTAATTGGGGTGCCCACCTAAAATAAAAGAAGAGATATGTCATTCCGGACTGGAACCACCACCATCAGCTCTGGTGTCACACACGCTAACCATTAAACTGTCTGGACCTTTTATTTTTAATTAGTTTTCCACATTCCAAAATAGTTAATTGACAACCATTACTGTAGAAAAATATGCTGATTATAATTCTGCAATTAAAACACACATGTTAACGGAATCGAATTACATCATTTAAATTTTGCCTTTATATTCTCCACAGAACTTCGCCACCAAGGCTGGTCTTCCTGTACTTCAAAATGTCACTGTCATTGGCTTGCTGTCCAGACCTTCTGTTGTAGCACTAGATGGAGTCCCAAAGAAATTCACCTTCATAGAGGGAACTACTTTCAAGATGATTGTCACTGACTTATCAGTTAACATGGACAAAAATTTTGTGCTCAATTGGCTTTGACAATATCCATCATTGTGTTGATTAGTTAAATAGTATTTTTATGGTTTATATACTGGAGCATCCTATAAATAAGACTATCATCATAACTCGTAATACTGATAAACATAGCTTTGTATTTCCTGGCCAAAAATACAATTCCCTGCCAAAAAAGTGTTAATTTGGGTATGTAGCCAACTTCTTGAAATTATTTCTGATGCATCTGATAATTGTGCTACAATCTTAGTCTTATTAACCAGCACCTGTGAACCCTCCCCCCTTTTATGCCCAGAAAAGGGCTAGTTCACGAGACTACTACAATCGGAGGAATCATGTCAGGTACACATGGAATGATAATGTGTATAAGTGTTTAAAACTATTGTAAGATGAGGAGTAGAATCATGTAAAAAAACAGCCTAAAAAAATTGAAGTTATAACTCTTAAGTAAGAATGTAGTGTGCTTTTGTGCAGGAGACCATGCAAGAGAGACAAACGTATATATATATATATATACATATACTTCTCTCTCTTGGTGTAATCTCCTATGATATGTTATGTCATGGGAGGCTGAGGGTGAGGACTGGAGGGGCTGGTGGCAGTGAAATAGACCTTTCTATAAAATATTTTAGCCTCTTGTAGTTTGTGGCATTAGAAATGGCCTCCATAACTTATGATTTCTGAAACTTCTGTGGAACCTTAGTATTGAAGAAGTTATACAGTCATATTTTGCGTATTGATTGGCCATACTTCAACGCTCGGGCTATCATTTTGGGCATGCTCACAACTTAGCGTCTAACGTCTGGAGCGAGTATAAAATGAGCTTGGCACTACGTAACGCTGTCACTTGGTTGGAATTGGGTTTCTTTAGGGGTTGTGATCGTTCGTTGTGCTACTGTTGAGCTATTCTAAGTTAATCGACTTCTACACTGTGAACTACTAGCTACTGTTCACTACTCCGCCATGTACGCGGGAGATTGTGAGAATTCGATTGTGGATCGGAGACAACTTTATCTCCGTTGTTGTTCCGAGTGTATGCCCTGTCCACAGGCTCTAGGGTACACTCTAGGTAAATCCTTGGAAAGTGGTACGTTTGCTAAGGTTAAGGCTGCCTGGTCGCCTTTTCAAAGTACAATGGTGAGACAATGTGTTTTGTTAGCTAAAAAATAGTTCTTATTGATCAAAATTGTACATTCAGATTGCCTTGAAAATAGTGAAGAAGACTGAGGTGACTAAGGTTGAGTTGGACAAGTTTCTTCCGAGGGAGATTGTTGTTCTACAAAAAATTTCCCATCCCAACATTCTGGATGTCCACCAGATTGTAGAGACTGGTGAGAAGTGCTTCATTGCATACGAACTGGCAGAGAATGGGACGCTAATGGAGTACATGAACTTAAGGGTTCGCCTTCCCGAACAGGAAGCTCGCTTCATTTTCTGCCAATTGTGTGAAGGTCTGTCCTATTGCCATTCTTTAGGAATTTCTCATCGAGACCTAAAGATGGAGAATGTCTTCTTCACAAAACATATGGACATCAAAATTGGAGGTAAGTTTATTGTTTGTCTTTTATTCGTTCATAAGTCATTAGTTCTTATTTTTAATGCAGATTTTGGTTTGGCTCTGGACTCACAGCATCAGATAAGTGACACCTGCTGTGGATCCTACAGTTACTGTGCTCCAGAAGTTCTCTTGGGATGCCAGTACAATGCTATCAAAGCAGATTCATGGAGCCTGTAAGTATTTCAATACACTAATAAAATATGTAGTATCACACTGCAGCCAACATTTGAATATAAATACATTTTGTAATTAGGGGTGTGGTTCTCTATGCCATGGTAAGCAGTCGGCTGCCCTTTGGAGAAGACTGTCAAGTTCAGTATGGAGGATGTAACTACCGTAAACTTCACCTTGACAGCCACCTTTCAGAGGGTAAGTAAAATTCACACATTGCTGAAGACTATTTATAATAAAAGTTATTATTCATAATTATAGATCTTCGAAATGTACTTCGAGCACTTCTGAATGTTGATGCTCCATTCCGTCCATTCGTCACAGAAGTGCAGACTTGGAAGTGGGTGACGGCCTATCCCTCCACTCGACCAACTTGGAGGGAAAATGATGCCAAATACACAGTAGAGAAATATCTCCCTTCCTTTCTCCACGCCATCGAGACTGAGTATTTGAGCAAGCCAAACACGCTTCCCCAAGTCCATGATAACCAGCACCAGGCAGATGAGGTCATGACTCTCTACCCAGCAAGGGAAAACCAGCATGAATCTGCTGTGCCAGAGGACAATGAAGTACCCGAGTCTGGTTCCTATGGTGCAGAAGCTGCTATACCTCATATTAAGAGGGATGAAGAGGAGCCAAATGACACTGGTGCATCTGATGAAGAAGCATCAGAATTGGGCTCTTGCTATGAACTACCCACAAATCAAGAAGAGTCTGTTGAAGTTGAGTCATTGCCATCTACTGAAGAGGTACATTTTACTTCTGTTTCAACTCCTACCTCTAACCCCTCCTCACCATCGAGATCTTCGAAAAGTCGATTTGTTGCTTCAGTGAGAGCAAAATATAGCCAGTTTGCTGCCTTCATGAGACGATTAAAGCGTCAGTCATTATAACATTAAAACATTACTCATGATAACAGAAAGTATTATGTTACTGTCAACAGTAATACAAAATATTTTAATAAAAATGACAATTTGAGTTTACTTGTGATACTTTAAAACATACTAACACATAGCCGGAATTCTTAACAATTCAGCTAATTGGCTATTTTAAACTATGGCTATTAAATGATGTTATAATTCTGTAAGTTTTGTTTCATCTCCAGTAAAATAAAATTGCATCACAAATGTCCAGGCTTAATTCTGAACACAGAGCGTAGGGTAAAGGAGGACAACATGGATGATTATCTTTGAGCAGTAATAACAACGCCCTGAGCAGTAAAACTGGGCAGGGCATCACAGGGCACTGGACTGCAGTAACTTTCAGTGCATGCGCATTCACTAAATAAATTTTGTTAAATAATTAGTCTCTTTTGTCTCTTCTAGTCTCTTTAGTCACTCCTAGTCTCTTTAATCTCTTCTAGTCTCTTCTAGTTGCTTTAGTTTCTTCTAGCCTCTTTAGTCTCTTCTAATCTCTTTAGTCTCTCTAGATCTCTTTTCTCTCTCCTAGTCTCTTTAGTCTCTTCTAGTCTCTTTAGTTTCTTCTATAGTCTCTTTAGTCAGTCATAGTCTCTTCTAGTCTCTTCTAATCTCTTTAGGCTCTTCTAGTCTCTTTAGTCTCTCCTAGTCTCTTTTCTCTCTCCTAGTCTCTTTTCTCTCTCCTAGTCTCTTTAGTCTCTCCTAGTCTCTTGTCTCTTTAGTCTCTTATAGTCACTTTAGTTTCTTGTTCTCTTTAGTCTCTTCTAGTCTCTTTAGTCTCTTCTAGTTTCATTAGTCATTTTTACTCTCTTTTGTCTCTTCTAGTCTCTCTTTTAGTCTCCTTATTCACTTCTAATATCTTTAGCCTCATCTAATATCTTTAGTCTCTTCTAGTCTCCTTAGTCTCTCCTAGTTTCTTTTCTCTCTCCTAGTCTCTTTAGTCTCTTCTTATAGTCTCTTTAGTTTCTTCTAGTCTCTTTAGTCACTCGTAGTCTATTCTAGTCTCTTCTAGTCTCTTTAGCCTCTATTATCTCTTTTCTCTCTCCTAGTCTCTTTAGTCTCTTCTTGTCTCTTGTCACTTTAGTCTCTTCTAGTCTCTTTAGTTTCTTCTAGCCTCTTTAGTTTCTTCTAGCCTCTTTAGTCACTTCTAGTCTCTTTGGTCAGTCGTAGTCTCTTTTAGTCTCTTCTAGCTAGTCTCTTTAATTTCTTCTAGTCTCTTTAGTCTCTTCTAATCTCTTTAGTATCTTCTAGTCTCTTTAGTCTCTTCTAGTCTCTTTAGTCTCTCCTAGTCACTTTAGTCTCTCCTAGTCTCTTGTTTCTTTACTCTCTTCTATTCTCTTTAGTTTCTACTATTCTTCTAGTATCTTTAGTCACTCGTAGTCTCTTCTAGTCTCTTCTAGTCACTTCTAGTCTGTTTGGTCTCTTTATTCTATTCTAGTCTCTATAGTCCCTTTTAATATCTTTTGTCTCTTCTAGTCTCCCTAGTCTCTTTTAGTTTCTTTAGTCACTTTTACTCTCTTTTGTTTCTTCTAGTCTCTCTTTTAGTCTCCTTAATCTCTTCTAATATCTCTAGCTTCTTCTAGTCTCTTTAGTCTCTTCTAGTCTCCTTAGTCTCTCCTAATTTCTTTCTCTCTCTTACTCTCTTTAGTCTCTTTTAGTCTCTTTTGTCTCTTCTAGTCTCACTCGTAGTCTATTCTAGTCTCTTCTAGTCTCTTTAGCCTCTATTATCTCTTTTCTCTCTCCTAGTCTCTTTAGTCTCTTCTTGTCTCTTGTCACTTTAGTCTCTTCTAGTCTCTTTAGTTTCTTCTAGCCTCTTTAGTTTCTTCTAGCCTCTTTAGTCACTTCTAGTCTCTTTGGTCAGTCGTAGTCTCTTTTAGTCTCTTCTAGCTAGTCTCTTTAATTTCTTCTAGTCTCTTTAGTCTCTTCTAATCTCTTTAGTATCTTCTAGTCTCTTTAGTCTCTTCTAGTCTCTTTAGTCTCTCCTAGTCACTTTAGTCTCTCCTAGTCTCTTGTTTCTTTACTCTCTTCTATTCTCTTTAGTTTCTACTATTCTTCTAGTATCTTTAGTCACTCGTAGTCTCTTCTAGTCTCTTCTAGTCACTTCTAGTCTGTTTGGTCTCTTTATTCTATTCTAGTCTCTATAGTCCCTTTTAATATCTTTTGTCTCTTCTAGTCTCCCTAGTCTCTTTTAGTTTCTTTAGTCACTTTTACTCTCTTTTGTTTCTTCTAGTCTCTCTTTTAGTCTCCTTAATCTCTTCTAATATCTCTAGCTTCTTCTAGTCTCTTTAGTCTCTTCTAGTCTCCTTAGTCTCTCCTAATTTCTTTTCTCTCTCTTACTCTCTTTAGTCTCTTTTAGTCTCTTTTGTCTCTTCTAGTCTCTTCTAGTCTCTCCTAGTCTCTTCTAGTCTCTTTAGTCTCTCCTAGTCTCTTCTAGTCTCTTTAGTCTCTCCTAGTCTCTTTAGTCTCTCCTTCTCTTTAGTTTCATCTAGTCTCTTTAGCCTCTCCTAGCCTCTTTACTCTCTTCTAATCTCTCCTAGTCTATTTTTTCTCTCCTAGTCTCTTTAGCCTATCCTAGTCTCTTGTCTCTTTAGTCTCTTTAGTTTCTTCTATTCTCTTTAGTCATTCGCAGTCTCTTCTAGTCTCTTCTAGCATCTTTAGTCTCTTTATTCTCTTCTAGTTCTTTAGTCTCTTCAGTCTCTTTAGTCTTTTTTGGTCTCTTTTTTCTCTTCTAGTCTCTTTAGTCACTTTTACTGTTTTGTCTCTTCTAGTCTCTCTTTTAGTCTCCTTAATCTCTTCTAGTATCTTAGCCTCTTCTAGTATCTTTAGTCTCTTTTAGTATCTTACTCTCTCCTAGTCTCCTCAGTATCTCCTAGTCTCTTTAGTCTCTCCTTCTCTTTAGTATCTTCTAGTCTCTTTAGTCTCTCCTAGTCTCTCCTAGTCTTTTTAGTCTCTCCTTCTATTTAGTTTCTTCTAGTCTCTTTAGTTTCTTCTTTTCTCTTTAGTCTCTTCTAATCTCTATACTCTCTTCTAGTTTCATTAGTCACTTTTACTCTCTTTAGTCTCTCCTAGTTTTTTTTCTCTCTCCTAGTCCTTTAGTCTTTCCTAGTCTATTTAGTCTCTCCTTCTCTTTAGTTTTTTCTAGTCTCTTTAGTCTCTCCTAGTCTCTTTAGTCTCTCTTTCTCTTTAGTTTCTTCTAGTCTCTTTAGCTCTTAGTCTCTTCTAGTCTCTTCTGTCTTTTCTAGTCTCTTCAGTCTCTTCTAGTCGCTTTAGTCTCTTTTAGTCTCTTTGATTTCTTCTAGTCTCCTTTTAGTCTCTTTTAGTCTCATTAATCCCTTCTAGTATCTTTAGTCTCTTTAGTCTCTTCCAGTATCTTCAGTCTCTTTAGTTTATTATAGTCTCTTTAGTCCCCTTGAGTCTCCTTGATCCCTTCTAGTATCTTTAGTCTCTTTAGTCTCTTCTAGTATCTTCAGTCTCCTTAGTTTATTATAGTCTCTTTAGTCTCCTTGAGTCTCCTTAATCTCTTCTAGTATCTTTAGTCTCTTCAAGTCACTTTAGTCTCCTAGTCTCTTTAGTTTCTTATATAGTCTCTAGAGTCTCTTCTAGTCTCTTCTAGTTCTTTAGTCCCTTAGTCTCTTCATAAAGTTTTGTAACTTGAGTTGGATTGGTGCAGTCTAAGCATAATTCCTGTGGATTACCTAAAAAAAAAAACTCAAGGTTATTCCTAGAAGATCATTTCCAGCTATGTGGTCTGGTAAAAGGTTGGCCGTGGGAGACTGAAACTTCTGTGGAACTTAATCGTCACAAATGTCATTTGATTGATTGTGGTTCACTTGTGAGACTGACACTATAAACTAAGCACACGCAGATAAGATTTGATTAGTACTGAAGAAGTTTATACGGTTTATCTTTTTGGTGTCCTCTACAATTTTAGTCTCGTTAGTCTCTTCAAGTCACTTTGTCTCTTCTAGTTTATTTAGTTTCTTATAGTCTCTTTAGTTTCTTCTAGTCTCTTCTAGTATCTCTTAGTCTCCTCATAAAGTTCTTTCAAATTGATAGCTTTGAACTGGATTGGTGCAGTCTAAGCACAATTCCTGTGGATTACCTTAAAAAAACCCAATGTTATTCTTAGAACATCATTTCCTGCTATGCTGTCTGGTAAATGAACTTGGGAGACTGAAACTTCTGTGGAACCTTAATCGTCACACATTTGATTGATTGTGGTTCACTTGTGAGACTGACTATAAACTAAGCACATGCAGAGTAAGATTTGATTAGTACTGAAGAAGTTTATACGGTCATTTTGCGTATTGCTTGGCCATACTTCAACGCTCGGGCTATCATTTTGGGCATGCTCACAACTTAGCGTCTAACGTCTGGAGCGAGTATAAAATGAGCTTGGCACTACGTAACGCTGTCACTTGGTTGGAATTGGGTTTCTTTAGGGGTTGTGATCGTTTGTTGCGCTACTGTTGAGCTATTCTAAGTTAATCGACTTCTACATTGTGAACTACTAGCTACTGTTCACTACTCCGCCATGTACGCGGGAGATTGTGAGAATTCGATTGTGGACCGGAGACAACTTTATCTCCGTTGTTGTTCCGAGTGTATGCCCTGTCCACAGGCTCTAGGGTACACTCTAGGTAAATCCTTGGAAAGCGGTACGTTTGCTAAGGTTAAGGCTGCCTGGTCGCCTTTTCAAAGTAAAATGGTGAGACAGTGTGTTTTGTTAGCTAAAAAATAGTTCTTATTGATCAAAATTGTACATTCAGATTGCCTTGAAATTAGTGAAGAAGACTGAGGTGACTAAGGTTGAGTTGGACAAGTTTCTTCCTAGGGAGATTGCTGTTCTACAAAAAATTTCCCATCCCAACATTCTGGATATCCACCAGATTGTAGAGACTGGTGAGAAGTGCTTCATTGCATACGAACTGGCAGAGAATGGGACGCTAATGGAGTACATGAACTTAAGGGTTCGCCTTCCCGAACAAGAAGCTCGCTTCATTTTCTGCCAATTGTGTGAAGGTCTGTCCTATTGCCATTCTTTAGGAATATCTCATCGAGACCTAAAGATGGAGAATGTCTTCTTCACAAAACATATGGACATCAAAATTGGAGGTAAGTTTATTGTTTGTCTTTTATTCGTTGATAAGTCATTAGTTCTTATTTTTAATGCAGATTTTGGTTTGGCTCTGGACTCACAGCATCAGATAAGTGACACCTGCTGTGGATCCTACAGTTACTGTGCTCCAGAAGTTCTCTTGGGATGCCAGTACAATGCTATCAAAGCAGATTCATGGAGCCTGTAAGTATTTCAATACACTAATAAAATAGGTATATTATCACACTGCAGCCAACATTTGAATATAAATACATTTTGTGATTAGGGGTGTGGTTCTCTATGCCATGGTAAGCGGTCGGCTGCCCTTTGGAGAAGACTGTCGAGTTCAGTATGGAGGATGTAACTACCGTAAACTTCACCTTGACAGCCACCTTTCAGAGGGTAAGTAAAATTCACACATTGCTGAAGACTATTTATAATAAAAGTTATTATTCATAATTATAGATCTTAGAAATGTACTTCGAGCACTTCTGAATGTTGATGCTCCATTCCGTCCATTCGTCACAGAAGTGCAGACTTGGAAGTGGGTGACGGCCTATCCCTCCACTCGACCAACTTGGAGGGAAAATGATGCCAAATACACAGTAGAGAAATATCTCCCTTCCTTTCTCCACGCCATCGAGACTGAGTATTTGAGCAAGCCAAACACGCTTCCCCAAGTCCATGATAACCAGCACCAGGCAGATGAGGTCATGACTCTCTACCCAGCAAGGGAAAACCAGCA
>WLWD01000562.1_pt1 | contig 46549 bp, 35 predicted proteins | sample 6712731 | NCBI WGS metagenome assembly WLWD01 (sample SAMN12718690, study PRJNA576275) | sponge metagenome | isolation source: marine sponge | host: Mycale hentscheli | place: New Zealand: South Island, Marlborough, Capsize Point | collected 2014-11-01 | reverse complement strand
GCGGTGTTAATCATAGCACCAGATTACCACAAAAATGAGAAGCATTACGCTTATTGCTCGAGCTGCTCTCACAGTTCACTGTTTAACTGGCTCCGTTAGCAGAGATTGCTTATCTATCTTGGAGAATGAAGCAGAAAAGAAGTTGGGAGTGACCTTGGATGAAGTATTGAAGATCCATAGAGACAGTTACTTGTGTATGCTTTGTGATATGATATTTTTGAAGATGTCAGAACTTCGTCAGAAGATAGCAGAATTGGAATCTTTCCCTCTCTTTGCCTGACCAAAATATCATATCACAAAGCATACACAAGTAACTGTCTCTATGGATCTCCAATACTTCATCCAAAGTTACTCCCCAACTTCTTTTCAGCTTCATTTTCGAAGATAGAAAATTCAATTCTGCTGAAAGAACCATACAAGTCACTTCTGCATAAACAACTATCTAAAATGGAGCCAGTTAAACAGTGAACTGTGAGAGCAGAGCAATAAGCATAACACTTCTAATTCACGTTTTGTGGTAATCCGGTGCTATGAGTGACACCGCATTTTCCAGGAATTCGTTGGTCAGGTACAGCGCAACCCCCTCACTTGACCAGACTTTTTTCCCGCTTTGCTTTTGGTAAAGGGTCTGGACCCATGAGACTAGCTGCTCCAAGGGATGGAATAAAGTTAGTGACTGTGATTGAGTCATCATTTTGTTTTGCTATTGTATGCAGGGTGAACACTTCTCTTTGTTGATCATTAGTAGTGCCACTATAGCAAAACTCAACAGCTGTCACAGTTCCTCTACAATTCAATGTATTCTCATCTACATCATAGATTAGTATTAAGTCCATTACAGATGTTTAGACTCTGATGAGTCTTCTTCAGTGTTTGTGGACTTATATATACCATGCAAACTATATTATAAACTACACTATACTACTAATTTAAATTCAACATTTTTAAATATTTTATTTATATACTACTACTACTACTACATCTACTACTAACTTTTTGATATCCCTGAATGCATGTGTATTTTCTCGTAAAATTGTAATTATCTTAACTACTTTTTATTTGTTGTTTTAAAAAAATAATTATGCTAAATAACATGCATCATGAAACTGAGACTGAATGGGAACTGAGAATTAATAAGTTACTAATTAGCAATGTCCCAATGTTACTAATCTACAGGAAATATGAAAATGAAGCAAAGTGATAAATTGTGTATCATTTGTTACATGAAATGTTATGCCACACAGTCTGTTTGTTAGTTTTTATTGCTTATTTTTGGTACATTCTCTGCAGGTCTTCATACATGTCATCTCCATGTGATAAATCAGCTCCGAGTTTGAATGTTGCAGGAGTTTCTGACTTGTTCTCCTTCTGAAGGAGTTTGGAGTTGGAAACAGATAGTTTAGTGGAGAGTTCATTGAAATCAGGACGTTGATGTGCTTCAGGATGCCTAATGAATACAAGGATTAACATGCTGATAGTATGGCCACTCAAACAGTTTTGGATAAATTGTAGCTATTATTCTTAAAAACTAATTTTGAATATTACCTAAAACAGCATGTAATTAAAATAAACTATCTGATGCTTGATGTTTAATAAATATGTCTCATGGCAAGTTTTACTGCACAAAATATAGCTGCTGTTTGTTTGATATTGAGTGTGTTTACTCAAACTTTACATATCAAGCTTTAATTTCAACATTAACTGTATAATATTATTATGATCCAGTAACTAAGATTGCTTTATTTTGCCATATTGTCCTTCTGATTCATTATTATTACATACTATCATTCAAGTAACAGCAATGTTAATTTTAAGGTAATGATGTTTACAGCTTGTGAATGTAATGAAATTTAATACATACCAGCATGCAATCATGATATTGTAAATGGCATGAGGACATCCAGGAGGAGGAGCAAGTCGATACCCAGAGTTCAGCAGTTTAATAACCTTGTTGACAGAGAGACAAATAGACACATTATCTTTGCACCAGTTCAGAACAGCAACAAAAATCAAGTATCCCTTTCCACACTCAAGATATGGCTAATTCTATGTCAATGTAGTAGCTGTATTTTAGCTTAAAACATGATGTATTTAAATATATAGTTTTCAGTTAATAATTAAGATGCATTGAATTGTGAAAGAAAATACATAAAATATACCATGTGGCAATTGTGAGGACTTCAGTGCTGGCTTGGAATTAATAATCAGTGACTATTTTAATGCTAGCTACTGATTATCTTTAGCTATTGTTGTTACAGCAAAGTTAACTAGACAAAGCTGTACTGGGAGGGAATGGCTCTAATTCCAATGATTAAATTTAAATGAAACAAAGGCTAATTGATCACTATTGTATTGGCAGCCTCCAGCATGGCCACTGAAATAGCACAGATATTGCGAAATTCATAGGGACTAATATTAAGCTGAAGGTCGCATATGTCATAATTTCACATAGTAACCTTTTCAAAGTCAAATTGCATCCATAAATCATATTATTTTAACAATAATATTAAAATAAGAAAAAGCTTTAGACTCACTTGAGAATTTTGCATGTTTTCAAATGGCTTGTGTCCGATACTCCAAATCTCATACATGACAGCACCAAAACTCCACACATCACTGGCAGTGGAATACTTCTTGTAGAATAGAGCCTTTTACAAGAATACAACAGATGCTAATAAGTGATATTCTCGTGTTGTGTGTAGTCTTGCATGTACTGCCTGGTGCTTAAATTAAAAACATGGCTGCTGGGGTGCTTTCCAAGTGCTGGGGTGCTTTCCAAGTGCTGGTCCATCCAAAAGTAATTCTGAAGTTCAGATTTTAGCACTTCTGATGAATAAGCTGTGCACTTACCCCATGCACTTACTATGACCTTCTGAAGTGGAGCTCAAGATTGTAGCAATAGTAATAAATTTTTAGATTTCTGTCTATACATATTTCTTACATATTTGCAGTGGACAGTTTTTCTCTACTTGCTTTAAATTTAATCTCTTCCTGGACGATTTCACAGCAAATAATAAATGATGTTATCCTACTGGGTGTCACAAATTTGCCAGTGAAGGGTTAAAACAAATAGTTCATTAGGTATATTCTCGCTCTTTTGTGTGGGTGTTTTTTTTTAATGCAGAATAAGAAATGTTAGGCTGTTACCGGGAATCGAACTCAGGACTGTTTGCTTAATGCACAATTGTTCTGCTACTGAGCTATGACAACCACCCAGCAACCAATCACTCCAATTCTGTATTTGTGACCGTCAACAGGAAAACCGGGCACAACGCGGCACCCTTCGAAAATTTTTTTTTTGCATTTACAAAGTTGTCGGCATCCAGATATTGAGCTTTCCAAGTTTTATCATCGTAGCTTAAGTCGTTCCCACTATAATAGACCTAACCGTTCCCTTCCGTCGGCTTGAAACAATACATTTTTAAGAAATCGATCGATCTTTTCTCGATATTTACGCACGCCGCATTGTGCCCGGTTTTCCTGTAGATGGTCACATTTATACTTTAAGGGGTAATGATAAGCTACAGTCTTGCTCTCAACAAAGCAACGGAAATTTCTTTATTTTCTTTCAAAGATTTATTTTTTGGTGAAGTAATAAACAAATCATGTGTGTGGAATTATTACGCTCACCTCAGGAGCTGTCCACTTGACAGGAATCTTCCCTCCATGAGAAACATAGTAACTCTCATCTGATAAATCACGTGACATGCCAAAATCGGCTATCTATGATCACAGAGCAATAAAGACATCTTCATCAAATTTATATTAAAGTTAAGTTCATAAATTAATGATTTTCATAGAACTAACTTTTCTAACTAGTACCACCTAAGTAAGGCAAAATAAAATTCGTTGTTATGAATGTCTTAAATTTATCACCCAGAGTACTTTTCTTGTGGAAAACTCACTTTGCATATCCTGTCATCTGACACTAGAATGTTCCTAGCTGCCAGGTCTCTGTGGACAAAGCCCTTGTTGGATAGGTACACCATGCCTGAGGCTACTTGGCGGCAGTAACTGAGTAATTCATGGCCATCTATCTCAGGACTCACTCCTCCATCATCAGTCCTCATGGAGAGTAAGTAATCCCTCAGGTCTCCTTTCTTTAGCATTTCCAGAACTAACAATATCTGCAGGGAGAAATATTGTGACACAGCTTTCTTTACTACCTTACTTTAAACTCACTGGCTCTCCATCTTTGATCACACCATACATAGTCACTACATTGTGGTGCTTGAACTGAGCCATAATAGCTGCTTCCTGCAGAAATTTTACTTTGTCATCTTCGCTGGATCCTTCTTTCAGAGTCTTCACTGCCACATCCAGGTTGTCATGTCTGCGTTCCCACACTCCCTTGAAGACATCACCAAACTGACCAGAACCAAGATGGTCTCCCAAACTAGAGATTCAAAGTTATGCATAGCAATCGGATTCACCCTTAAAATTCAATGAAACTTACACCACATTATATCTCGTGACATCCTCTGTTATCATTGTCTCCAGTTGCTCATAGAGACCCACCACATTATTAGCAGGGACTGTGTATATGTCATCATACTAATCCGAAAATAAATATATAATAAAGGAACTATTAGTTTGACTACATGCACATAGGCTGAATTAATGGAATTATTTAAGCACTTCGAGGAAGGTGTAAGTTTACTAGATAATTTTGCTGAGATGTGACCAGCATGCAAGTTATTAGTGATTATTTTAATATTAAACTACAGTTACCTTCAGATATTATGTCGTGACATTCAAGTGAGCTAAAAAAAGCAGTGTATCTTATTATAGCTTAACTCCAAATCTCACACTCTCTTAATTACCTCTGAATAGTTTTGTTGTGATGGCATATCCTCAAGTTTATGTTCAACATCTTCATACTGAACAACATTGATATAATAGCTATAATGATGTACCAAATCATTTATGTAGTGTATTAAGAGCATGTGTGTGTAGAACAGTTTCAATTCAGAGACATATTGATTTTAAGCATAATATGTTTCCATATTGTACATATACTCAGTGACTGTATTTTGTACTTCAGCGGTATCTATGTAAGCTCCACTTATTTTGGCCATTATTACATATCTAGTAATTATCAGGTTCTTACTCTTCATAAAACCAGAGCGAACCTTTCTCAATCAAAGGGGTCCAAAGAATTTCAAAGGTAAAAGGTAAATATAATCTTAGTTGTTGACAGGAAATATTTTGAGGAAATAGTGATGTGGTAGACCAGACTTATATATATGTTTATCCAATAGGTCGAACATTGTTCACAATATCTCACCTGATGTGGAATGATTTCGTTGTCACCATCTGATGAGTAGTAATTTTGCTGAATGAAAAACAATATGCTGACATTACAGTTAATTAGATATAAACTTATAGATATTATGTCACTGTGAGGGCTATGACTATTTATTTAGCTTCATTTGTCCCTATCTAATTATCAGTTATTTATTTTAAAATATTTTTAATTAATGTTAGTTTGTTGCTGACACATAATGTTCATTTTTCTAAATATAAAAAGTAATGCCTTCCAGAGTGGAAACCAGTGCAACTATTTTAATATTGGAAAATGTTACCGAAATGTTGTAAATTTGATACCAGGAAGCAGCTGTACCAAAATTGCTTGTTTATTTAATTAAATACCCTATTAGGTAAGAATGCTATTTCTTTACAAGCTCCGAGAATGTAATCTATCTGGTCAAATAAGGTAAGTAGCTTACTTAACTTAGAGTATAACATTTCTAGTAAGTTATTGTGCATATGCACATGTCTTTGTGTGTCATTAAAGATATTTTCTCAATTTATTCCTATGGATAACTACACATGGTTGTTGTCTTGCTTACACAATGAAATGCAAAAAAAAAAAAAAAAAAGAGACAGCAGACTATAGAAACCATAACATGCATTATTCTTATTCTGCAATGTTTAGTATGAGGGCATGAATACATACTAGCAATTGTAGTTTGCACTCAGCATAGTAGCGCTCATGCAATAAATTATTCTTTTATGGGCATTTGCTTGCCATATACTTGTTAAATTGTTTCTACCATTACAGAAACCTGGAGATACATGAAGACAGTAGAAAAATAAAGAAGGAAAAATTATGAAGAGTAGAAATTAAATAATTGGATTTAAATATTAACCTCTTGCTTAGTTGATAGTGTTCCACTTTTACAGGTTGCGGCGCTAGGTCCCACTTCTGAATAATCATATTCAGGATTGCTCATAACTGGATCTTTTATTGCTACAACTAAAAACAAGAATTATAATATGTAACACTGCACTTCCTATTAGATCAAGTTAATGGAAAGAAAATAATTCTTATTAGTAGCTAGTCTATGCCACTGCACATTATTGCACTGTGAATGTAACAAACTATTACAGCAATGTTCACTCTTGATAGAGACATTATTAATTATATTCTAACTCTTAACTTGATGTGACTTATTGGCTTTGTGAATACAACTGTAAATGTTATATATTAAGTCCAAGTTGCACATGTAACAAAATAACTAATTGTTAAATATGAAGCTCACAGAGCTAAATAAACAACCTTTGTCCTCGTTATTTACTAGTATACAATACAATGACTGCACTTTGATTCACCTTGTCAAATTATTCAAGCACTGATTGTTGATATAATTTAAAATATTTTCCTCAACACTAATTGTCACTAATAATCTAAGTCATGTACCTTCATTGTTATTGTAGATTATATTATCAACGCCTTCAAATTTAGTTGACTTAGATTTCTTTCTTCGATGCAACATGAATGAAATTAGCACTAAGACTGTGCCGATGATGATGACAAATATTACAATACCTCCTATGGCTCCACCAATAGCTAATCCATTGCTGCTTCCTCCTGCTTTTTCTTGAAAACCTTTATTACGTGATGCAATGGAGGATGTCGTGGTTGATCTTGAAGCAACGTAGGGTTCAGTATATCGAGTGATGACAGAAGAGGGTGTAGCTAGAATAGTAATGTGAGCATTTGTAGTCCTAGTTGTATCAGAATTTTGATCCTCAGAAGTGCCAGTGGTGGGTGTGGTTAGTGGTGGCATATTTTTAGAAGTTGTATCAGATATAGTACCAGGATCTGTGCTAAAAGCAGATGTACGTGTACGAGTTATGACATGAGAGGATGAAGTTAGCATTGTAATGTGAGCATTAGTAGTCATAGTTTTCTCAGAATTTTGATCCTCAGAAGTACCAGTGGTGGGTGTGGTTAGTGGTGGCATATTTTTAGAAGTTGTATCAGATATAATACCAGGATCTGTGCTAAAAGCAGATGTACTTGGTGGCATAGAAGAGTGAGCATTATTAGTAGTCATTTCATCAGAAGTTGGAGTCTCAGTTAAGGTACCACTAGTGAAGGATGATGATGTTTGTGGCATACTAACAGGACTGGCTGAGGAAGCTGCATCGAATGGAGCTGAACAGAAATATTAAAATACACTAAATCTAAATAATTACTGTTCATTTATTTAACTTGGTGAAGCATAGAGCAGTGGACCAAACTTTAATTCCATGTTCACCTATACTTTTTCCTTAATTTCAGTAGACTAATAATGTTTAAGGCAAAATCCCTAGTTAATAAAAAGAGCTAGTTTTTAATGAAATGTATGTTAACATTAGTAATGCAATAGAACAGAAATTTAGATTTGAGCTAGATCACTTTACCACTGTATTCCCTTTATGATACATATCTAATATGACACACACACACACACACACACACATATATATATATATATATATATATATATATATATATATATATATATATATATATATATATATATATACATATATATATATATATAATAACTATTTAACTATTCAAACTGGCCAATTACGCCATTTGTGACATTAATAAGACTACAATTAGATCGTATAGAGTTTCACTATTGTTAGTACTATTTTCAATTGCTTACTTATATGAAACCACATGAGGCGCAAGGGTTGAGTTGTTGCGTTACTAAGAGTCAACATACTATTGATTGTAGGTTGGCCAACTGAAAGTTGATATGATGGTATTTGGAATCTTGGGTACATATTAGCAATAAATGCGGCTAAATTTGGAGTCTCTACATTTACCATTCCAATGAGAAAATTTGATGTAGGAATATTAAACTGATCTTGTTCAGTTAAAGTCATAATGTCACAACATTTAGGTGGGTTAGATGAGTCACATTGATCTGAAGAAGGCTCAAAACTAATTGAAATAGACTTTGTTACTCGAATACTGCTGCTGTCTTGACGTGTTAATATTAGCAAATCAAATACATTCCTGTGGTTCTTATTAGAACTAGTTCTAAAATAGCAGAATTCCACAGCAGTCACAGTCCCACTACAAGTCAATGTACTGTCATCTACATCATAGACATAAGTAACACCACCAGGAGATTGTTCCCATGTATATCCCAGTACTGTTGCTGTCCCTCCAAAGTCAGGAAGATAGTATTTGTTGTTGACAGTATCCAACTGTGAGCATCTCCATGATGTAGAACCTACAAATGCTGACCAGAAACATATAAAAATAATATTTTCATTCTAAAAAAAAAAAACAAAGCAAAAAAACAAAAAAACAATAGAAAGCAATAAACTCCTTATGATTCCTTCATTTTTTCCTTGACTTGCAGTTGTCATCATACAAACAAGAGACTATTAATTAATTAATTCTTGTAATATATTCAACTTTCCACCCACAACTGATTTTTAAAATAATGATTTGCAGATCAGTTTGATAATGTATAAGTAAGCAAGATCTGAAAGCTTTGGATTATTGATATTATTATTATTATTATTATTATTATTATTATAGGAAATTTTTTTTCTCTTTTTAAAAGCCAATATTTTATTATAACTTAACCCGACGTAAAATATTGGCTGTTAAAAAGAGAAAAAAATTTCCTATTATTATAATTATTTCAGCCGAGAATGACTTATTCTTATTATTGCTATTATTACTATTATTATTACTTGCATACCCACGATTGACTGGTGGAATTGTACTCTTCCCAGGTTCTGGAGTTTGTGACAAATTTTAATGGGTTTCAATGTAGACTGTTAATAGTACAATTCTGGGAGCTATTGAAAGTTACCCGTGCTTGCATGACTGACTCAATGTGGGCAGAAGTGACATCCTGTTTGAACTGTGCACCTTATTGGCTGAGAAAAATAACTACATAATCAAACCCATGCACCCCACAGCTGAATTACAAAACTATAATCCCATATGCCACCATCAACCTGTATTGCTCTAAGATACAGCCATGTCACCATTAAAACTAAGCACTCCTCTCTCTCTCTTTCTCCTCACACACAAAATACTGTTTGCAACTAATATACACAGTGTAAACACTCATTTATCAAAACAAATTGTACAATTACTTTTAAAGGTCTGTTATTTTACAACACCAGTTATTAGCTGCAAGACTATACTGATTAACTCAACTATCAGCCACCTATATAACTGCTAGCTATCTCTCACACGCACTAGAGAGCGGCTTATTTGAAAACTGAGAGCCAGTACCACAGCTCACCTTGAAAAAGGTTAATGAAAAAAAATCCAGAGTAACAGTTGAGACCGAAGGAACCCATCATAGTTAGCTGCGCCGCTGCGAGTTTAGAGGAGGAATGGACGAGACGTGGGAGTCATACATAAACTAAACAGTCCAGTATGGCCACACCCTCATATTCACTCAAGCAAGGTAATAGGGTGTGGCCTCCCCAGTATTGTACTAAAGGGTTTCTTCCACCAAGGCCGACCTCCAGCCAGTAATAATCCACCCGTAACAGGAAGGTCGAGGTTGAAGGTTGCGTGAAGTGTCATATTTTTCTGTAATTTTCCATATGCTCATAAGTAGCCATATATGCAAGACGAAGTATGCTTGGGGGGCACATATGGGAGCACGAAGCATGCAGATTTAGGCACTGAATTGCATTGCATTGACTCATGCATTTCAGAGAGAGAGAGAGAGAGAGGGGGGGGGGGGGGGGGGGGGGGTACCAGCAATTTATTGAAAACCATTTTATTAATTTTATGAAACATAGCTTGATACAGCCTTGTCACCATCTAAAGCTAAGCACTCCTTTTTTCTCTCCTCTCTCTCTCACACTCTCTCTGCAAACACAACATACTGTCTTGCAGCCAATATACCCAGTGTAAAGTGATTGACCAACTATTTTATCCAACAATCCAACAATTGGCTACACACCACTTGGGAACAAGTAGCTTTGAAAACTGAGAGCCACCATCACAGCTCACCTTGAAAGAGGTTAATAAAAAAAAATCCCAGGTAATAGTTGAAAGCGAACGAGCCCATCGTAGTTAGCGGCCCCACTGCGAGATTAGAGGATAATTCTTTCGGATGAGGCGTGTGGGAGTCGTAATTTAAACCGTTCAGGATGGCCACGCCCTTTCATTCAATTACAAGCGGATAGTATGGCGTGGCTGCCCCATAACAATACTACCGGAGGTCTAAGGGTTTCCTCCTGGGGAGTTGACTTCCAATGACCGTCACAGATAAGGTTCAGGTTGTCAGAGAGTGTTGTTGTTGTTTTTCCTGTAAATAATTTTTTTTTTCCCCTTCCAAATTCCATATGCTCTCCAGGTATTCTTGGGGGGCATAGGGACTATGCAGATTTGAGATTTGAATTGCAGTGGCTCATGCAGTTAAAAATCAATAAAACCAATAAAAATACTGATTACTATTTTTAGCTGTCATTAGCTATGGCAAACAAGATGTTGTCTGGTTTCTTGGGAAAGAAGATAAGAATTGATGTCCTGATTGAAATTCAGTACTTCAGTATGCCATGTTGATGAATATTCACAATGATATAACATATGACATTGAACTGACAGATATTGCTATGAAATTCATAGACTGGAGAGAAATTTTTTTTTTTAAACATTTCAATAAAAAAACAAAAACAACTGAAATATATTTATAGCTACACATATTATATTCCACCCTAGATATCTTCACAATAATTAGGTATGTGACCCTGAAATACCTCATGATATTTCATTCTGTTATTTTATTTCACTGCTGCCTGCAGCAAGCTCTACCCTTGTAGTTATAGCAACCTGTCAAACTTGTCAATTTTCTTGGTTTTACAGCTTTACCTACCTGGGTGTAGCCTACTCAATGGTTAGAGCAGCTGTTGAAATAACAGCTGGGGGTGTGGGTAGTAGTCCCTACATTGTTGATGCCATGTTTTTGCCAAAACCTGTTTTATTTTTTGAAAATTGCCTAAATGAAAACAATTTTAGGCATAACTTTCAAAGTGATAATGGTTAACAAATGATATTTGAAACAGGTGTAGCTACTCATGATAATTATTGTTTCCCTTTTGCCCCTTTCCCAAATTTGTCACAAGTGTAATAATATACTATTACTACACAGAGTGATGAGTTCTTACTACTGTTTTGTTATCTTAATTGTGCTTGTGATTATCCTGTCTGGGGTTACACTCTCCACAGTACAAAAACACACACATGCACACACACACAATACACATACCATGCTTGCATCAAGATTCATACTGACACATGCACAGACACAAGTAACTGACTATATGAATATACTACAGGTGTGTAAATTTGTCTTTCATATTAATTAGAGAAACTAACATCACAGTTTTTTATATTTGTATCTAGTAAAGCAGTCATAATGTAGCCAGTCACTAATAATAAAAAACACAACCATGAGACAGTGCTTTCAAATTAAAGTTTATATTTTTGATATTCTGCAGCATTTCATTAAACAGCATCCTGTAAATGGAGCATAATTGTGTCTGCTTCCTCATGTAAACATTAAGCCATTGGAAATACACTTTATAATGTTTTACATAAAGAACATCAGAATCATAAATTACACTTCTTTGTTTTTGCATAGTTTATAAAATTATGATGGCAAAAAAATAGTCCTTTTTTTTAATAAATTTGTAATGAACCCCATGCCTAATGCTCCTCTTGTAATCTTATTATCTATCCTCTCTGGATTCGAGTATTACATTTCAAGCTATTGTTGCAATAAAATTTCAGACTATAGACATTCTGAAGCCATGAAGGCAAAAAAAAATATCTTGTGGATAACCAAGAAATTTTTTTCACTGTCAGGCTTGAACATACTGACAATAGCTGTATCATCTAAGATGAAATCATCAACTGTTAGTGTTATGATCAACTTAAACAATACTTTTTAAGCAGTGGACTAGCTCAGACTTGCTTTCACTTCTTAGCCTTCCATCCTGGAGGAGTGCCAGTGGTAAGCGAGGCTTAGTTTTCATCCCTTAAATATTCCTGCAAATCTTCAACACATGTCTGTGAAGAAATGTACAATCGTGAAAAAAATGTCCAGTTAAAATTTAAGTAAAGATAATATTTCTATTTGCTTGCTTGATTGTTGTCGAACAGAAAGGGGCAATTAAAAAGATATACGTGTTTTTTCTTCGTAGGCTAGGCAATAGACAGATTATAACTCAGTAATCTCTATCCCAAGTTAGCAATTTTACATCTTATGTGTATGCTAACTGCTTGCTTTTTTTTTCTGTTTATGATGGTGATGAAATTAGTTACCGTTGAGTCCTGAGACTTTTTATTAAGTGAGACACAGGGCCTGACATTATCTATCTATATAATGCAATTGGGTTTGCTGTCAAGCCAACAGCTTCATCATCATCGTTCACTAAAGCATTGGTGATGGGGTTGTTATAAGGCAATTTCCGAGAAAGCATGCTGTGTTTTCTTCACAGCAATTTCCCTTCATGAATTGCACGGACATTCGAATGCTATTTTTCAAGACAAACATGTTAATGAGGCGAACAGGTATCCATCTAGCATAATTTATATTGTCCAGGGAATCAGCTTTTTCAGTGACACAATTTAAGTTTCCTTTACTTGACTAAGTTTAATAAAACATTTGCTTGGAGCTTCATGTGCTGATTTTATTAAATCCATTCAAGAAAAGGAAACTAACGATATTTATCTATGTATATTTTTCCTGTAAAATATGGATATAAAGTGTATTGTACAGCATGAATAACATCACATATATTATATGTGGTATGTAGCAGCAGTAAGCTAGGAGTCCCAAAACATCATCAAATTCCAACACATCCATAATATTGCTCATCTCTTAACTCTGTAACAAGACACCTGTAGGAACGTTAAAGCTGTCAGTACTTCTTTAGAACAGTACCTAACATAAACAACATCTTTGCTTGTTCAATGTTTGCCCAGCAGCTTTGCAAACTCCAGGATAATTTTCAGATAGGCTTTCAATATGGAACTTCTCAATCTTAGTTTTGATATGTTTGATCACTAATCTTAGTATTTGCATGTCACAACTCCCAACTGGTAGTGCTATTGGATTCACAACTGAAAACTGAATGTAACTCTGGGGGTCGGGAACTCTCTGAGAGAGCAGACGCGGGCTATACTTCCACCGTTCCTCTCCGCGCCGTATCCCGTCCCAATAGTCGCTGCCACCAGTCCAAGTCTTACTAGTAGTCGCGCGGGCACGCAATATTATAATAACGCTAAATTAGTACAGCAGCTTAGCACCAAAATATGGGGGTTTTGTGCACTTCATGATAAAAGCATGAAATTTGGTATATACTTCATACACACCCCAAAGATGATTTTCAGATCGGGACCCACCCCCAATTTGACCTTTGATGACCTCAAAAGGTCAATTAACTTTGAAAAAACACGAATTTCAAGTTTTATACCATGTTGATCAAAGGTAAGCATTACTTGTTTGGTATCAAAACAAAGACGACATTTTATGTAACAAACTGAGACTTGAAATTAGTCAATACCTTATCCAAAGTTGTAAATATATAAGTTACTTGAAGTGAGAAATCAGCAATTTGTAATATTGACATGATCATGGAAAAGAATTGCAAACAACAACTAAACAAGAACTGTTAGCATTCTCCACCACAGTGACAGAGAGCAGTACACTTTAATGAAGCCTTTACACATTTACACCATCGAGTACACCCTTTCTTACACCCACAGTGTATAAGCTCGTAGCATGCTTGTGATGCCTCTGAAAGGGTGGTCCACCGCGGTTCCCAACCCGTGGAGTTCTCCTTTTTCCACCCCCAGTCTGCTGGGTTGGGAAGCTCCTGCTGAGCAAGCAAGGCTCTGTTCCAGCAGTATGCCTGGTAGATTGCTCGCCTTGTGTGCTGCTTGAGTGCCTCTTGAGTTGGTGGAAAGTTTTCCAGACTCCTGGCTTTCTGGATAAACAGATGTTTTCTGCTGTCGTTGACATTCAAAATATCGCTAGTTCGGTCATAGAGCAGCACAACAAACCGTTCCACAGTTGCCGTCCCGAGCATTCTTGATAGTGTTAAATATCAGTAGCTGGGAAATTGAGAGAGCTGCTCTTGTGCTGGCTGTATCAACCTGCGATTGATGCTTGATACTGGGACCATCAAGAATCATGTTAACCAGGGACATCAAAGAGGGTGGTACAGCATCATATTCAGATGTTTGCTTGAAGGACCCATCAAATGCAAACTTTCTGTCAAAAATGTCTCTACGCACAACTTGAGCTGCCCGTGCCAAGTGCATTGCATTCATCATCATAGTCACATGCCTTCTCGAGAGCTCTACAAACATCAATATTAAAAGTGAGGACCACGTGCTTGCCCTGTGTATGTGCTCGAAGATCTGGAAATCTCGACATCAATTTGATTTTCAATCTTGAACTGTGCACTCGGCTACTAGTAGACGCACCAAGCTGCCCCAAACGATTTTTGTACATGTCTGCCAGATCAGACAATTTAAAGACAGGAGCAACACCTTCTTCTTTCCTGAATTCTTCCATGAAGGTTGTCAGCTCTGCGAATGCAATACCGTGGAGATTATCATCACTGTCTTTTTTGGTAGCTGCATTTTTTGATGTTCTTGCTCTGTTGTAAAGACTTGTAAGGCATCTGCGATGGTATTTGGCTTCAAGAGAAATCATGTCCCCAAGTACCAGTTTTGCTAGTAGAGCAGTGTCTTCAACTTCCAATGCACAGTTTCGGACCTTCTCATCAGTGTCATATGTGCAGGCATTATGGAGACCTTCAGATCCAGCTTTCTCATCACAGAAGAAGCATTGGTCCTTTGTAATATCAGCTGTGCTTTGTTTTGAACGTGTGTGCACTGAAGATGATGTGCCAACCTCTCGTGATTTTTTTTCTAATCTTTCCAGTTTCATTTGGCTAAATTTCAGCCGACATGTCTTATGCCAGGATGCATGATGCCTCATCAAGGTTGCCTCCATGCCATCCCCATCATTGAGTTGTGTGATGTCCACGTTGATTGGCATATGCCCAAGTTCGTTGAATCTAGTGAGATGATCTGCTAACGTTTTGTAGCCAACACCAGGCTTGCCTTTAGCTGCATACGGACACTGCAAAGCTGTCCCAGTGTCTTCTTGACAAAGTATGCAAAGCTTCCAATTGGTAATGGCAGCACGTTTTGATGCAGATGAGCAAGCATCTACAAGCATGTGACGTTTTGCCATTGCTAGCAAACGTGGAGCAACTGTAACGCTAGAGACAAGATACCAATTCACCTAGTAACACAAGCCATTAGTTCTCTTTCCTAGAAAAGTCAGACTAACAACTTACCTTCACAGAATTTTTCCAGTGTGGCCTGGGCTCTTTTCAGATTTCTAACATGTGGTTACAAGAACTTCACCATGTGCATGTAAATTCATGCTCATGCTTGTAGATTCTTGCATGTGCTTGCATGTAGCTGATACCTGAGGCTAATTAACAAGTTCATTGATTGAGGTAAATGAACTCCTAATTTAAACTAGTTGTAACTTTGGAACAGAGTGAGATATGAACATAATTTTAGTCTCATTTTATTCGTTAGAGCATCAGCTTTGCTCTGATACCAAACATGGTGCAGTAATTATAAGTAAAAAAAAGTGAACCAAAATATTGCAGTTTATTTTGGTTAATTTCACCTATAAAGGTCACCAGAGGTCAAACCCCAGGTGGGTCCCGATCTTAAAATCACCTTTACGGTGTGTAGACACTACGTACAAAGTTTCGTACTTTTATCATAAAGTGCACAAAAAAACTGCTAAGCTGCTCTACTAGTACAGCAGCTTAGCACCAAAATATGGGGGTTTTGTGCACTTCATGATAAAAGCATGAAATTTGGTATATACTTCATACACACCCCAAAGATGATTTTCAGATCGGGACCCACCCCCAATTTGACCTTTGATGACCTCAAAAGGTCAATTAACTTTGAAAAAACACGAATTTCAAGTTTTATACCATGTTGATCAAAGGTAAGCATTACTTGTTTGGTATCAAAACAAAGACGACATTTTATGTAACAAACTGAGACTTGAAATTAGTCAATACCTTATCCAAAGTTGTAAATATATAAGTTACTTGAAGTGAGAAATCAGCAATTTGTAATATTGACATGATCATGGAAAAGAATTGCAAACAACAACTAAACAAGAACTGTTAGCATTCTCCACCAGTGACAGAGAGCAGTACACTTTAATGAAGCCTTTACACATTTACACCATCCAGTACACCCTTTCTTGCACCCACAGCGTATAAGCTCGTAGCATGCTTGTGATGCCTCTGAAAGGGTGGTCCACCGCGGTTCCCAACCCGTGGAGTTCTCCTTTTTCCACCCCCAGTCTGCTGGGTTGGGAAGCTCCTGCTGAGCAAGCAAGGCTCTGTTCCAGCAGTATGCCTGGTAGATTGCTCGCCTTGTGTGCTGCTTGAGTGCCTCTTGAGTTGGTGGAAAGTTTTCCAGACTCCTGGCTTTCTGGATAAACAGATGTTTTCTGCTGTCGTTGACATTCAAAATATCGCTAGTTCGGTCATAGAGCAGCACAACAAACCGTTCCACAGTTGCCGTCCCGAGCATTCTTGATAGTGTTAAATATCAGTAGCTGGGAAATTGAGAGAGCTGCTCTTGTGCTGGCTGTATCAACCTGCGATTGATGCTTGATACTGGGACCATCAAGAATCATGTTAACCAGGGACATCAAAGAGGGTGGTACAGCATCATATTCAGATGTTTGCTTGAAGGACCCATCAAATGCAAACTTTCTGTCAAAAATGTCTCTACGCACAACTTGAGCTGCCCGTGCCAAGTGCATTGCATTCATCATCATAGTCACATGCCTTCTCGAGAGCTCTACAAACATCAATATTAAAAGTGAGGACCACGTGCTTGCCCTGTGTATGTGCTCGAAGATCTGGAAATCTCGACATCAATTTGATTTTCAATCTTGAACTGTGCACTCGGCTACTAGTAGACGCACCAAGCTGCCCCAAACGATTTTTGTACATGTCTGCCAGATCAGACAATTTAAAGACAGGAGCAACACCTTCTTCTTTCCTGAATTCTTCCATGAAGGTTGTCAGCTCTGCGAATGCAATACCGTGGAGATTATCATCACTGTCTTTTTTGGTAGCTGCATTTTTTGATGTTCTTGCTCTGTTGTAAAGACTTGTAAGGCATCTGCGATGGTATTTGGCTTCAAGAGAAATCATGTCCCCAAGTACCAGTTTTGCTAGTAGAGCAGTGTCTTCAACTTCCAATGCACAGTTTCGGACCTTCTCATCAGTGTCATATGTGCAGGCATTATGGAGACCTTCAGATCCAGCTTTCTCATCACAGAAGAAGCATTGGTCCTTTGTAATATCAGCTGTGCTTTGTTTTGAACGTGTGTGCACTGAAGATGATGTGCCAACCTCTCGTGATTTTTTTTCTAATCTTTCCAGTTTCATTTGGCTAAATTTCAGCCGACATGTCTTATGCCAGGATGCATGATGCCTCATCAAGGTTGCCTCCATGCCATCCCCATCATTGAGTTGTGTGATGTCCACGTTGAATGGCATATGCCCAAGTTCATTGAATCTAGTGAGATGATCTGCTAACGTTTTGTAGCCAACACCAGGCTTGCCTTTAGCTGCATACGGACACTGCAAAGCTGTCCCAGTGTCTTCTTGACAAAGTATGCAAAGCTTCCAATTGGTAATGGCAGCACGTTTTGATGCAGATGAGCAAGCATCTACAAGCATGTGACGTTTTGCCATTGCTAGCAAACGTGGAGCAACTGTAACGCTAGAGACAAGATACCAATTCACCTAGTAACACAAGCCATTAGTTCTCTTTCCTAGAAAAGTCAGACTAACAACTTACCTTCACAGAATTTTTCCAGTGTGGCCTGGGCTCTTTTCAGATTTCTAACATGTGGTTACAAGAACTTCACCATGTGCATGTAAATTCATGCTCATGCTTGTAGATTCTTGCATGTGCTTGCATGTAGCTGATACCTGAGGCTAATTAACAAGTTCATTGATTGAGGTAAATGAACTCCTAATTTAAACTAGTTGTAACTTTGGAACAGAGTGAGATATGAACATAATTTTAGTCTCATTTTATTCGTTAGAGCATCAGCTTTGCTCTGATACCAAACATGGTGCAGTAATTATAAGTAAAAAAAAGTGAACCAAAATATTGCAGTTTATTTTGGTTAATTTCACCTATAAAGGTCACCAGAGGTCAAACCCCAGGTGGGTCCCGATCTTAAAATCACCTTTACGGTGTGTAGACACTACGTACAAAGTTTCGTACTTTTATCATAAAGTGCACAAAAAAACTGCTAAGCTGCTCTACTAAATATGGAAACATTAGCAAAGATTATTGCAATAAGATAGGCCCCGTCCACCAATTAAGCTACATAACTATCACAACTGAGAAAGATCAAAGTACACGAGTTTGGCTCTTTTAGACAGAGTAAATTCATTTAATCGCTTTCATACTGGGTAGATAAAATAATTATATTTTAACATGATGCAGCATTTTCAACTTGTCTGGCTTGTCTCAGCTCGGGCAACAAACACATACCCAACACATCGTAAGAATTTTCCAAATGCTTAGTGAGGTGAGAATGTTATTGGGGTTGTGTGGTTTCCTGCGCAAGAAAAATTGTAGTGGGATTTAAATTTAAGGTAAAGATAAAGTGTAGTGGATTTCAAGAAATCTGTTGTATGATTTACATTGATAACATTGTAGTGGATATGATGTTTTACATTTCACAAAACTAGTAGAAAATACAATTTGAGGTACAGACTGTTGTAGTAGGTTTTCAGTTATGTGTAAGCTATGTAGTGGATATAGTATTTTCACTACAAAAAGCTATAGTGGCTTCAAGTTATTCTACAAATTCAAGTAGAGGATATCATAAATTTGAGAATTTAATCTTATTATAATGGTTCCATTTTAATTGTAAGTAATAGCGTAATAATTAATATGCACACAAAAACAAATTGCTTGCAAATTAAAGTCACATGATAATATTGTAGCTTGCAAATTTACTTAAAGATTATCATCTTTATGATGAAAAAGCCCATCTCGGATATTCTCCTTCTGGACAAGCACTCCTTGAAAAGGTTCCAATTAATGCTCTAGGCTTGGCTTGGTTATCTTTGACTGTTTTGATTTGGTTTCATCAACATGTGAGTCCAAATTATTCTAAAATAATGTTAACTTGCCCAAATTGCCATTGCAGTCCATTGGACATGAATTCCTCTGTGAGGACAGAAGACTACCTGTCCTTATCCTTTTCTGTCATGGAGCTCCTCTTGAGGACAGTAATCCTATTTTGAAGTTTCTGTATTGTGTTGTAAGTGGGTGGGGGGGGGGCATAATTTTGGGGCACAATCTAATGAGCTAATGAGGTGATTTCTCACATGAACACTTTTAAACCACAGAAAAACATGCCCTTGGAGCTCACGTTTACCGAAACATCTTCCTTCACCACTAATCATGGAATTTGTTCATGAAAGAATGTGTGCATAGACATTATATTGATTATACAAAAAATACTATATTTACACGGAAGTAGGAAGCCAGATTGTATTGGTGCAGCCATTATAACCACACCCACCTAACCTCACCCACTCATTACAATACAGTGTTGTTGTTTTTTATTAAATAAACTAAAGAGTTTAATTCTATGCTCTGTGTATCTAATAAATTCAAGTGCCACTCTAATCAAACCAAAATAAGTCAGTACAAGCTACTTTTTTAGTATACTACAAAACAAATGATTTTATAACAATCAGTAGGTTCATGTCAAATAAATAACATTAAATTGAAGTTATAGCTATTATGTTGACTGTAGAGTGTATATATTGTATAGCTAATATAGCTACTTGGACATATAAAGAAAACAACACCAAAAAATACTTTTTTTAAAATGGCCATTTAGCTGACTAACAATGCTGAAAAGACCTCGAAACTACATTTGTTTTTCAAAAGATTTCTTTGGAATAATAAACGAAGGATCAAACATGTCTGGAGTTTCCTAAAAATCTTCTAGAAGGACCAGGCAGGTCAGGAGTTTCCAAAAATCTTCTAAAGTGCTCAATATTAGCTATTTGATCCCAGCAGAAGCCATTTCGACCGCTCGATTTCGACAGCCCAAAATCGACAATGACCACGAGATCGGGTAAAGAGTAGAAAAAAAAATAGACACATCCCCTTTTTGTTAAAATTTTGGTGTGGCCATGGCCACTCGGCCACATCCATTCCAACGCCCCTGAATTAGGAAGATTATTACAGCTGTATATATGCCCAGGCACCTTTAACATTTTTACTGTGAATCTTATACATATGTTACAGAAGGTAAATGTAACTGCAACGATCCTTTACCAAGTTATACATAAACCCATTTCACTACTTTTATGGTATTATTGTTAAACTAGCTCAGTAGTAACTTTTTAAGTCTGATGTGTTCTCATCAAACATTCCTGATTTTCTCAATGTGGACTTTTTACCAGGTATAGGACTAGAAATTTATGTTTTTTAAATGAATTAATTGTTGGACATTGATACTTGTGATAACCCCTTAACTAATACCTATGAACTCCCCCCCCCCCCCCCCCAAATATATATTTTCTAAGCTAAACTATTGCCAGATAAACTCAAACAACTCACTCTATTGACATGTTCTCTCCTTCTGATACGATTCACTCACTTTGCTCCCACTATATCCTTAACCATTTTCCATTACCCATAAAATTAGTTTCTTCCTTAAGTTATTGTACACAACTATTTAATCTTGAGTATATGACTTCCAATCCCTTAGAGGGAAAAACATGTGTTGGCAATATTTGATCATTTTTGGCAATGTAGTAATAAATAAACTACCCCTCTAAATCAAAACATCTTTCTTCACCTTTGTTATTAATGAATATGCCATTGTCTGCCAAATATTGTTGTTGTTGTTTGTGGCTTAGATAGTATGGCCTTCTAAAGCTCACACTGAAGAGAATATATATGTGTGTAAAGAAGGGCATTATACTGGATTTTTTTGCTATGAAAGAAAATCTTTGTCAAGCTATAAAAACTAATATGTTATTGAATAAAACAGCTTTGCTATGGTTGAGAAAGAAATCCATAATTGAAGCATTCCCTTTCTTCATTTAGCTGCATTCATAGGTAAACAAGTGTCACACAATACCAAGTCGCATTCCAGGAGGTAGGATACAGTTTTGTACCAAAAAAATGGCGGACTTGTTGCAGAAGACTGCCACCAAGATATTTATGATGATGTTCATAACCCACAGTAGATCTGGATTGCGAAGCGAAGCAATATGGTGTATGATGCACGGTGAGCAGGCCCTCTTATTATCCCAAGAAGCCGCCTTTAATTAAATGAAAAACTCTCGCGCATGCGCTGAGGGTTAATGATTTTTTTTTTTGGAGTGGGTCATTGTACAGTGTGGTGTGTGTGTATGTGTGTATGTGTGTGTGTGTCTAACTGCTGTCAGAGAGTCATGATGCAAGCAGTATTTCTATCATGCCATTTTAATGTAGCACAGGTCACACAAAGATTCCAGAAAATCTTACATCAGTACAGTGTACTTCTATATAATATTCACTCCAAATATTAATTTGTTAATAAATATTATCAGTTCATTTTTTCCTTTTCATTTAAATTAATATTTATTGTTTGATTCACATCATCCTCCTGAACTCATGGACTCAGTTACCAGAACACTACTCTCTTGCTTAAAGTGCATTTTTTAAGACGATATACGTTAACGCATCATAAAATCAGGCACTTGTAGCACTATACCATTAATGGATTTTTCATGCATACCCTTCAATAGTGTATACACTATTAGCATGCCAGATTTGATACATGGATGATGCATACTTTCAATGGCATTAAGTAAAATCTGGACTGTTGCACCATTAAGACATCAATGTTTAGCACATAAAGTTAGACAATCAACATGAGCCGTTATTGTTAAATCTGACCTTAACATGACCGTGTTAGTTATGGGATTCAAAATAAAGGCTGTGTTGTGTAAGCTGGGATGCCTGGTAACTTCAAGTACCATTAGCAATTGATTAGCCACATCAAATAGCATAGTGGTTGGAAAAACTAAACAATACAACTAGAATCAAATTTTTCTCAAAATTACAAAAAATGCAGCGAATGCCCAATTTTACTTGATGCGTTCACGTATAGAATCATCTCATCTATCAGAGACTAGCTATATAAGGGCTTCCAAATTGTACGTCCAATATCTCATTTGACATTCACATTATCAGGAGTGACAGAAGTATAGTTTAGTAGCATAGGAATACAAGTATAATACAGACAAAAAATAGTTTTGCTATTTATGTAAACTATATAATTATAACAAATTTATCGCTATACAATTAAAATGTTTCAGCATTATGTAATACACACTGAATAATATACTAAATGTAGCAATATAGCATAATTGAATTCTACTGTGTCACAGATATTGAGAGTAAGTAAGTATCACAGCACATCTGAGAGTAGCAACCAGGTTTAGGATTGCTGCATAAGAAGAAGCCAGCATAGTAGGTCCCCGGCTTTGAATACTGATGTTCTATCCGATATGGCTCTAGATTGTCCGATATGTAATAATCCCAGTGTCCATCACCCCAGTACACATCCCAACTACATGAAAGTAGAATACATTTAATTACACATTATAGTTATGACAAGAAATGGGACTAGCTAATTAGGTACTGACTAGTAGCCTTTGTCATCTTCAGTACACATATCTCCCCTCGATGAGCATCCACAGGGTATTTTATTGACACATCCTCTTGAAGCGGCTACTACTGCCCTGACTTTTCTGTTGGGTAGTATCTTAAGAACATTGTCAGTACAGTTTTGTATCACAGGACAGCAGCCAACAATGTCAGTACAATGGATATCCACTGAATGAACAAAAACAACTTTAATGAAAGGCTACAAGATATACATAACTAGGCACTTACATTGATTGCGCTGAGTCAGACGAGTGACGATATTAGTCTTTGTTTCAATCACATTTGGAATGGCTCCACTCTGAGCCAAACTAGCTATGTAGCTTAGACCAATTGCAAAGAGAAGCTTCATTTTACTTTACAGTCAGTGAAACTCTACCAAAACTGAACTACAGTGGCATAACTTCCTAACACTTTGCATTATGACAATACCACGGTAGTTCATCGGTATTACACACTCATTTAAATTGTTTTTAATAAGAGTCAGCTAATTCAAAACAAAGTTACTCTCTCTTCCCTTTTAACCCTTTTGTTATTTTTTATTGACACAATCATGCTTGTACAGTTATAGTAGTGACACAATAATGTTTGTCCGTTCATTTTAGGGGTGCCTCCAGCTCCACGTTCCACCCATAGAACATCCCACCACTGTGACTTGTGTTGCTCTCCTTTGCATTTGGAACAACATGTTCGAATTAGCACCTCACAAATGTACACTTTTGTTTTCTTCATTCCATGTGTATGGCTGCTATGTACATTCCCCTGTTTTTTAAACCCCCCTTCCCAATCCCAGCAGCTGGTCTGGTGGCTGTGTGGTGTAGTGGTTGTGTCCTGGGCTCAGGGCCCTGAGGTCCCAACTCAGGCAATTTTATCTATCATGATCTCTAGCATCCTTGGGTTCAGATAAACTGTCACAGCCATCACCACAGTAGGAGATGATCCCGGTTCTCTAGAAGTGGCTGCATGAGTTTGCTCCTCTGACATTTCCGCAAGTCACTACTCAAGACAAATTATCTTTGCTATCTTTTGCTGCTGCTTATCTTGCTGGTTCATTGGTCTGTCACATAAGTCGACTCCATCACCTCCTACATAATATCACTCTTTGAGTGCTGCTTCCTTGACCCCCTCTTTGTGTGGTCCTTATAATTAATTTGGTCTAACTAGAGTTATGGAAGCTCCTAATGCAACTTAGTGATTCAAATACTTGAAGCATCAGAGTCTTTACACAACAAGCTCTCAGTAACTGGAAACAGGCCGACCAGGATGTTGTTTGAACGTTTAATTGGAAATGATATAATGTAATAGTAACCACTCACCGCAATGACTTGAAATTCTCATTCAAGTCAACACAAACTGAGACTTACTTACTGTTGTAGTAGCAGAAAACACTTCCTAAAAGCACAGCTTTATTTAAGGCGGATAAGCACCCCCCCAGTCTGCCACCTGTCATACTAATAAAGAATCATTTACCATGAGTGCATGATTTATTAAGTACTCTGCCAGTCAGTGCTAGTTTCTATACAGATTAGTAAACTCAAGTTACTCCAATATTTTCCCATATCACCGGACCCCTTGGCATGTTTATTGATTCTCCTTATTATTTTCTTTTCTCCTACATTCTCTTATTTCCCAATTGAAGCTGAATTTTTGAATAAATTGCTGGGTCAGTTACCACAAGAAAAACAACAACAAAGAATTAAATATATTATAGTTCTCTTCAGCTATTTGGGAACATTTAATTTTATTTTAATTTAAAGATGTTTATTGTACATATTCTGTATATCTCCATATAACTTTTCTCCACAAGAAAGATTGGCTCCAAGTTTGGAGGCAGCACAATAGTCTGATTTGTCCTCATGAAGGAGTTTGGAGTTGGAAACTGACAGTCTAGTGGAGACTTCATCAAATGTTGGACGTCCTTGTGCTTCAGGATGCCTAGTTATGTAAATACAGCAGGCAACCAATTTCTTTTGGCAGATATAGATTCCACAATGAATATTGTTACCAATCAATAATTAATGTGATTACCATAAACATATTCATTAGTTAAACTAGAGCACTAATAGTGCAAACCCTCAGAGTTAATTAAAAATTTTTAAATAATTCACCACAGAAGTCACTATTGTCGAATAACAAAGATTTGAAATTTTCAGCTTATACTATAATATAGTAATTGTAATTTTGAATATAAATTTTAACTTATCAGCTAGGGCATTTAACATTGGCCTGCTTGCATCTCTCAGGTGTTTCCAGGGCTTGTTTGTGGGCATGATGTTTAGAATAACCATTCTATTGCTCCTGGGACTGTTCCACACTTTCTAAAGCTTTTTTTTGTGTGCTTGACCTTCAGCCATATGGTTTTTACAACTCTCTGAGGACTTCATGGCTTTCTATAGCTTTAGTATCAACCAGGGCTTGGTAAAAAAACAATAACCACAGTAACATTTGAAATTTGTGACAGGCATGTTACATGAATACTTTTAACCATATTATTAAGTGAATACACGAATACATTTTAGTTATAGTTAACTAAAACAATACTAACTTATATGCAAGCAACATTAATCAGTTAACAGATGAAGATTAGTAATCACTTTGTTCAATCCTGTCAGGTAGTGAGAATAGCAATTTTAACTATCCTTAACTTCTTACCAGCATGACATCATAAGGCTATAAATAGCACGAGGACACCCAGGAGGAGAAGACAGGCGATAACCAGAGTTTATCACTTTGATAGCCTACATACAAACCACAAAAAATGAATATTTTGGGTTTGATTCAGAAGCATGAGGTCATCACAAAAGGTTTATATCGCATAATTGTTTCTTCTATTGAATAAAAGCAGGTGTCCCTGCCAAAGTATGCTAACCCTGCTCTTGATTTACTGCAGTCTATAACGCATGTTCAGCAATACCAAGTTGCTGCAGAAGATAGCAGGGAGTAGGCTTTAGGGTCAATAGTAACAACTAAGCTGTAACCCCCCTCCTCATGTTGCTTTCTCCCTCATTTAGGGCTGTTGTAGAGGCTAGCAGTCCCTTTTTAAAGGAATTGCATATAAAAACACTGCTGCATCAGATTCAACTGGCTCATTTTTTCCAACCCAATTACATACACAAGTTTTTTTTGGTATCTCTTTTAAATGCTTTAAAGGGAGAAAGGTACATTATTTTGAAGTGCAAGAGTTAAGTTTCTTAAACCTAAAAGATTAATCCAAGAAAAATTGAAATTTTGCATAAAATTAATTATAATTAAATACTTACTTTCATGTTGTCCATGTTTTCAAATGGCTTCTGTCCAATACTCCAGATCTCATACATGACAACACCATAACTCCACACATCACTGGCACTGGAATACTTCTTGTAGAATAGAGCCTACATAATGTAATGTTAAATGAAATAATATGGGGATGGTAAAATTATTTAATCAATACTTGCCACTTATTAATGTATATGTTGACGTACATATAAAAATTATTAAATACCAGCAAGTACCCCACCACACAGCGGTGCCTGATGTACTAAATTGTGCAAATTTGTAGTGCAATAGAATAAATAAGGTAGTTTTATCCATGGTTTCACTCTCCTGCTCTATTTTATTTTCTCAGCCATCCTTTTTTAACTCATGGATTCCCTTCTCTTCCTCTATCTATCTCTCCTGCTCCTCAGTATCTCTTCCCTTTCTTTGTATTTTCTTTCACTTCTTCATTAATGTAGTTTCATCAGTTAGCTTTTTATCACCTGCTTCTGTTGTTATTGACCCTTGAATTCTCCTCCTTCTTAGACTCTCTTGTACCCATTAAGGTTAGCTACTGCAGATGAACCCTTTTCCCCAAATAAGTTCACAGCAACCCAAAAATGTTCAGTTTTTTATAGGATACAATAGATAAAGTTTTTAAGTGAATCTATTCAAGTAGAATAATGCTCTGCAGCATTTAGAAATGAAATAAATTAGATGCTTATTATTAATTAGTAATAAGCATGAGCAAATTCTGATTAGGTTCTTAAGACTAAATTGTCTTATATATTTCGTTATAAAAAATTAGATTGGGATACCACAAATCTGCCAGTTTTAGGAACTAGAGACCTTGAGCTATGACATCTGAGTGTAGCAATTGAATGACATGACTATATAAATAATCTATTATTAAACCTTGCCAATTCCGAATCTAATTGTTTTAGAATGCAGCAATGGCTAAAACCTAAAGTATAATAAACAATAAATTTTGTGAATGTATAAACCTAGAGCATGGTATTAATAAAAAAAAAGTTCAAAATTAGATTCTAAATGTATGTAGATGTAATTAATACCTCAGGAGCTGTCCACTTGACAGGAATCTTCCCTCCATGAGAAACATAGTAATTCTCATCCAATAAATCACGTGACATACCAAAGTCTGCTATCTATACATAACAATTTGCAGTAATATAATTTTACAACAGTTCACATGAGCAAATAATTTCTTGCAGCCAGTGGTGTAGTAGAGTTGAAAGAAGTGAAGTTTCGTGTTGAAAATGCATATCGTGAGTGTTCCTGGCTAGTTTAGCTTCTTCTATTATGAAGACAGCCTCATTAAAATAGCTAACAGATTGCTCGTTCTTTTGGAAGGAGATTATATTGCAATAGCTAGGTAGTGTTTAATAGCGCTGAGGGTTCGCACGCTTCTTTTTTTGTTTGACTTCCTTTATACAATTACATCTATTCTCTAAAAATAATTTAACTAGAGCACTAAGAGTGCACACCCTCAGCGCTAGTTAAAAAATGCAATAATTTACAAAAGAATAAGTCACTATTTTAGAATAACAGTAATAGCTTTGTTCTATATGAATATAAAATTCTAACTTGTCTAGCTAAGGCATTTCAAATTGGCCTGCTTGCATCTCTGGGATTCTTCATGCATTTCACGGGTTTTTTTTGGCCGTAAACATTTAGAACCATACACACCTGGCAGCTAAAGGATTGAATGGCCGTATAGCAGCACTCACCGTAGTCTGCCTTTTCTCACGTTTTCTCAAAAAAATAAGCTGAAATTCAAAAAAAGTGGCAATTAAAGGGAATTAAATCGTCATCTAGTCAGAGTTCTTTCTCTCAAGGCATAAAAGTCTGCCATCTTTGAGATCCGCTGTTGACAGAGTGACAGAATGAATGAACAAATGAAAGACTAATGGACTATTATTACCCTCTCGCGCATGCGCACTGAGGGTTGATGATGACATATTTATATTGTAGCATAGTAGTTCAGCACCAATGAATAGTGTGGTCCTTGTGGTTTATGTCTGTGTCCAAATTAAATGTGTTATAATGATGACAAAATATCAATAAAAAAGCGTCAAGAGTATAGACTCACTTTGCATATCCTGTCATCTGACACTAGAATGTTCCTAGCTGCCAGGTCTCTGTGGACAAAGCCCTTGTTAGATAGGTACACCATGCCTGAGGCTACTTGGCGGCAGAAACTGAGTAATTCATGGCCATCTATCTCAGGACTCACTCCTCCATCATCAGTCCTCATGGAGAGTAAGTAGTCCCTCAGGTCTCCTTTCTTTAGCATTTCTAGAACTAACAATATCTGCAGGGAGAAACATTGTGACACGACTTTCTTTACTACCTTACTTTAAGCTCACTGGCTCTCCATCTTTGATCACACCATACATAGTCACTACATTATGGTGCTTGAACTGAGCCATAATAGCTGCCTCCTGCAGAAACTTCACTTTGTCATCTTCACTGGATCCTTCTTTCAGAGTCTTCACAGCCACATCCAGGTTGTCATATCTGCGTTCCCACACTCCCTTGAAAACATCACCAAACTGACCAGAACCAAGATGGTCACCTAAACTGGTAAAAAATGAACAAAATTCATTAAGATTCTGGATAAATCACAAAATTCAATGAAACTTACACTACATCGTATCTCGTGACATCATCTGTTACCATTGTCTCCATCTGCTCATAGAGACCCACCACATTATTGGCAGGGACTGTGTATATGGTGTCATACTATTGAATAAATAGTTAAGACATGAAATACTGCAATAATGCATCACGTGAATCCTAAAATTATCACTGTGGCTATTCTAATGATGCTATGCCATTCTCTAACTTTGGCTGACTGAGACTATAATATTATCTCATTTGACTTTAGTCCAAAACAGTATGCTTTTCATGTGCTGCCCGATGTTCATTATTGTTGCTAAATATGTATAGAAATAATGAAAGCTCCAATACACTCGTGATCTAAATACTTTTAGTCGCCTTGAAGTGGCCAGTGGTAGTAAATCATCAATTTCATAAGCTATAAATATTTACCTCACACACACAAAATGAGTGACTATGCAGTAGTTTATAGCTAAGCCCTGAAACTTCCCATGTCAGAAATCACACTAATACAAGTTAGAAATGCCAGTATTATATTGCCTGTATAAATTCAAGTCTATAATACAGTAAAAATAAGCGTACCTCATAACTCTTTTTTTGTGATGGCATATTCTGTAAAGTCTGTAGTTGAACACCTTCGTACTGTAAGACATCAATAAGTAAGGTAACATTTTAGGCCTACATGCACAAATTCATGCCTGCCAGTTCTTGACTTATTCATGAAATTAAGAAGCCATATTATTGACCCAAGAAACCAAACTCCATTTTAATTAAGTAAAGGATGCACCTTAGCTAATTTGCATTGTCATAATCATAATTGTGTGTTTATTAGGCTACATAAAACAACTAGTGCCTGCTGGGCATAGGTACATTGTATATATGCGCATTTCATTCCATTATCTAAGAATGCAATGAAACAACAGTCGTGAATCTCATGAGGGTATTAGTTTTGTGCAGACATCTGCTTATTGAAATCAGTGCATCATCAAGAAAAATAAAATATAGTAAGTGTAATATGAAGTAAAAGATTTATTGAAGTATGAATTATAAATTACATATTTATCGCTCACCACATGTTCATTAAAGCTTGTCGATTGCACTGCCTTTCCAAATGCCTGTGTGCTAGGTCCTATCTCAGAATAGTCATATGCCTGAATGGCTGGTTTACTCAGAAGTGTATCCTTTAGTTCTATTATTATTATTATATTATATATAAATACTATATAAAACACCCATAATCAGTTTAGCCATTAACTGCACATTAAAAAAGAATTAACTCTGATTGCTGCTTGTACTACCACCACTACTTGATTTCCTATTATGCTATTATTTTACTACAGATATACCTTATTGGCTAATTACATCCTTATATAGTAGCGTAGGTATGTTCAGTTGTGTGAAAGTATTGTGCATTACAACTACACTATTAAGAATATCACAAAGAAAATTTTAAATAACGTGACTTGATTTTGTTGATTCTTTTTCAATTGAATCAGTTGAAGGGAGCGGGTTTGGCATTTAATCCCCTTTACCGCATATGCGTAATTTAACAACTTGACTTTATTTTAGTAGTTTTAATGTTAGTTGTTAAAATCAATAGTTTAACAGTAGTGTAGTTTAAGGCTCGCTCGCCATTTGTGCTCAAGCACACCACTAGTATATATACTATATAAAACACCCATAACCAGTTTAGCCATTAACTGCACATTAAAAAAAGAATTAACTCTGTTTGCTGCTTGTACTACCACCACTACTTGATTTCCTATTATGCTATTATTTTACTACACTTATTGGCTAATTACATCCTTATAATATAGTAGCACCATAAGAAGCCAGAAATATTGCAGTTACACACTATTAAAATAACAGAGGCTGAAGTCAATCCAAAAAAATCTATATCAACTTATGCATCCATCGACTTGCCTTATTTCTACTCTACAATGACGACCTTCTAACCAGTTTTATGTCATTATGACTTCTTCCTCGTTTATTATTCCAGTGTTATATTTATAGCTACTATAATCAGCATGAATTAACTTACCTATTGTGCTATTGTAAATAATATTATCTATGTCTCTTACTCCACTCCGTCTGGTTAACCTGGGTTTCTTTTTTCGATACAACATAAACAACGACAACAACAGCAATACCATGATGATGATGACAATGAGTATAGCCACGCCTCCTATGGATCCATAAACTGGTAATGCATTACCGCCTCCAGATGAAACTTTAGAATTCATCTCAAAGGAGGATGATGCAATAGTTAATTTCGTCGGCAAGGCACTGGATACAACGGGACTCATAAAAGAGGAAATTTCAGAGGTTGTAATAAGTAAAGTCATGGTAGATGATATAGAATTATAAGCAATGTTGTTAACTGATGATACTTCATTGGGATGACTAACTGGGGAGGATGTGATCATGTTCAGAGTGTAGTCGCCGACCATTACCGTTGTAGACAAAGAATCAGAAGTGGCACTAGAAGGTGTGACACTTTGTGCTGTATTAAGAATGTTATTAGTGATAAGAGTATCAGTAGTAATGGTAGAAGAGGAGGAAGATTTTGTGGATGATGGCATAATCTGAGGCATAGAACTATCATGAGGATGTATCACTGGTGGGTCCGTGGGTGGAAATGGAGCTGCATATAAAATGAATACAACTAACTTATGACACCCAAGACTTTCTAGCCGTGGTTGGATAACTGTAAAAACTGGTCAGATATTTCATATGCATGCTTGGAACTTCAAATAAAGTGCCTATCACAACAAGAGTAACTTGCACTTAATATGATTAACTGTATTGTTTAAAGAATAGTTAGATATTGCATTATCACTAGGTTTATGCTGAGTCATAAGATAAAGATAGTAAAAAAATTTTACACTGGGTATTTCAGACTGTGAGCCTTCATTATTTCAATAAATATACACATTGTATAATATATATCTAAATATTATATATAATATATTTACATAATAAATAACATGAGCTACAGTATAAAAACACTTAGGCAGGAATAAAGTCTTGGTGGGGTTTAGCTTTGCTCTCTCAAGTTTGGAGTAGATTTACCACATTTGGTAAATTGGTCATCAAGATAGTGGTAAATATAGGTGCATGTGGCTTACAGACTGACTATGCTTGGCAATAATTGGAACAAATCATTTCAAGCATTGTATATAAAAGAATGCATTCATGTGATTAATACATTTTCAAGCTGTAACTATAACATTCACTTAATACAGCTAACGTAATGTAATTGCCACATTTAATAGGCTAAAAGTAAACTATTACAATTACTTACTAATATGAAGCCACATAAGACGCAAAGCTTGAGATTGCATGCTACCAAGATCAATAGGCATACTGGAAGCTTCAGGTGCTCCAAGATATAAATACGAGTCTGGGGCAGTTAATCCTGGGTGACTGCTGGAATCAAATCCTAGTAAGTTTGGGCCTTCATCCTCAATTGTCACACCAATGAGGAAGTTTCGTGCTGGAAGAACAAACTGATCTCCGTCAAGTAAGGATCTTACTTCGCAGCAAGGATCACCACACTGATTTTGATTTTCTACAAATCTTATTTGAATATTTCTATCTACTATAAATCTGTCATTGCTGTGAGTAAGTATAAGAAGGGTGAATACAGTCTTATGACTGTTTGAACCTGTATTGTAGCAGTACTCAACAGCTGTTACAGTCCCACTGCAGTTCAATGCATCATCATTCACACTGTAGATGTAACTATAACTAAAACTTGATGGTTGTCGTGTGTATCCCAATACTTGTGCTCTCCCTCCAAGGTCAGGAAAATAGTATTTGTTACTGCTTGTGTCCAGAGGGGAGCATCTCCACTCATAGGTTGATTTGTACCCTGTCAAATAGAAAAAGATATATAGCTTGATTGTATACAAGAATTGAAAATACAAGAAAGACCTAATAGAAAATATGCTCTCTGTCTATATTCATAAAGTAATGTATACCATGATATACATCCACTCTGTTTCTAACAGAGACAATGGTGTATGTTCAAGTTGAAACATTAATTGAAATAATGCAGTGATAGTCTATAAATCCAGTTCAGATACACTCTGCCACATAAATTCAGTGCATTCTTGGCTAAAATAATAATAATTATAGTTTCGTATAGCCAGTAAAGTTTATACTAAGCTATTATGTATATATTAATTCCTTAAACTGCTTTAGAGCAATATCAGGTATCATTTAATCAATCGGTTAGTCCTTCTAGGTTATATTGTGAATTCATGTATAGTAGTATAATGAATAGATTAAAATAAAGTATATAGCAGCTATGTACCAATAGTACAGGGTAGGATCAAGGGGGAGTGGGAGTTCAGGGAGCCAGGGCCCCTTTCTTCTCCCAACCAAGTTTTTTTTATTTTTTTTTATTACAATTTACGGGACAACTGAATTCTAACTTATGCTCTTCAATCATAAATTAAAAACTTATATAATCAATCATTATCATTTTAATACATTTCATAAGTTTTGACCTAAATATAGTTGGGCCCTTCCATGTAGCTAGCGCTGGATCTGCCCCTGTAGTCTAGTTGGGCTTGCAGAATATCAGTCCCTTTATAATAGAAGGATCATGCATTCCTTTATATTCTGTTAAGGTTCCTTCAACACAAAACATACAGATGATACAATATCACTTAGGTAAAAAACAACAACAAAAGATGAAAGAGAAAAAATATATATAACCAGACATTTTGAATAGCCTCCCTGCTTCCTAACATACTTTTATAAACTTACCATGAAAAAAGTAGATAAAAATAATTCCTAAGTAAATCTTCTTGAGCGTAACTGGCTCCATTGTATTCCCTGAAGATACCCCCAAATAGAGAGGGCTAAGGCAAGGGACACGCCCAAGCACCCTCAAAAGGGAGGTCAACTTAAGCCACACGCAACAGTTTAAACTACTGCGTAAGGCTACTAAATGCCCTAGCTAAGCTTCTTTGGCCCGCGCGGATAAAGTTGGATGGTGAATGTTAGCAGCCTCGAAATACTTTTCTTGCTTCTTGCTGCGATAGTCCAGCGTAGCTACCCCTTTACCGCTCGCCAAAGGGGAAGAAGCTGGAAGTAACAATACTTTTATGGATTTTTTTGTTGTTGTTGCAAGATTCAATGATTTGAGAAGGCGCAACACTTATTTTCCTAAGTCACCATTAATCTATTTGCCACTTTCCCCTACTGAGTATTACTATTGTGAATCCAGGGGGGAGGAGGGGAGGAAGGGCCAAGGACCCCCACCCACCTACCCCCCTACTCGGAACCAAGTTTAGTGAAAAATTATGATGAACAAAGGGTAGGGTACCAATATAGGCAAATAGCTATGTCTATAGGACAACTGCATGCTAACTCATGCTCTTCTCATTTATGAATAAATGTCCAATTCATTTTTATATTGTATTAAATTTCATCATTGGCATAGAACTTCTGTAGAATGAATAGTCACTCTGACGTTCAGTTGATACTAAGGTGAAATAATTTTGATTTATGCTACAGTTGAGATTCCTCACACTATTACTTTGTTAACTTCAAATGATCACGCACTCTTTAGCTATCTGGTAATAACTACAGAAACACATCTTCAAACAATAAAGGAATTAGCTATGTTTCAAAAGAGTTAATGAGGGAAAGAAAGTCTTTTACTTAAAATTTGAGCATTCAATTTTAAAAATTTTTATCATAAAATAAAGTTCAGGTATGGGTGGGTGCGTGGCATAGCACACATGAAGAAGCGAACAACAGCAAGGAAAGGAGGAGGGGCTTGGATGTTAACTAACTGAATGGACTTTAAACAACAGCAAGGAAAGGAGGAGGGGCTCGAACGTTAGCTAACTGAATGGACTTTAAACAACAGCAAGGAAAGGAGGAGGGGTTCGGATGTTAGCTAACTGAATGGACTTTAGTAGCGTAGTTTTGTCAAATAGGTGTCTCTTTCAGTTTACTGTGTAACTCGTTTGTACTGTTCTTCATGAGCCTCTAATCCTAACCTAAGGGGAGGGAGCCAGTTCAACATGGAGATTTAGTGAGGGAGAATCAAGGAGAAGAACCTGGTGGCAGCGATCCTATAAGCCCCAGGTGTACGAGATCAAGAGTCAGAGCTGATCAACTGACAGTTAACATGTCAAACTTTATAAGGTTTGTGAGTACTTTTCAAAGGATTGTTAGCTAAATGGAATAGTATCATATACTGTTGTACCTGATAGTTTTATTGCCACCATTTGCCTCCTTATTATTATATAATAATAATAATAATAATAATAATAATATTAAGGATTTCACTTGCAAATGGTTGCTGCAACAAAATAAAGGTACAACAGTATATGAGTGTGTGTATGTGTGTATGCATACATGTGTGAGTGTTCTGAAGTATCGTTCTATATTGCGCAATATTCTAAGTCTCCAATATTCTCCAATTTATCAAAGCATGTGCCTCTATTTTATCTGTATTCATTTATGCATCAATAGCAACCTTGCCTTTACCAATGAAACAATTTATATTTACAATAGAAATACACAAACTTCTGGTATGTATGTACTGGGTACAGAAAACTAAGTTCAAAGTTATATTAATATGTTGTGAGATTTATTTGCTAAAATCTCCACATTTTTTTTATTACAGTTAAAAAGTATTCTCTTTCCCACTCAATTCAAAAGCAGTGAATGAAAGTATATATTGAAGAAGACATAGTATTCAAAGTTTAACTTCTAATTGTCTCTGTGTAATGACTGCACATTAGTAAATGACTTCAAGACTATTACTACTTTTACTTCAATTTTTATATTGTAGCTGAAGATCTCTATACATGTTACTAGCCAATGGCAATGCACTACCTAGTGTAGTAACTAAGTTGACATCTTCTGGATCCCAGTAGAAAAGATGTGAATGAGGCAGGCACAAACTGGAAGACACATCTAGAAAGCTTGGACGGCCTCCTGGAATTGGATGCCTAATAAATAATAGCTTTATGAAATAAAATTACATTTTTATTAAATAATTCGTCATCAATTTCATATACAATGAATACATTTTGAATAATACTAACCAGCATGAAATTATAATTTTGTAAATAGCCCGAGGGCAGCCTGGAGGAGGAGGCAGTCGGATCCCAGATTTTATTAAAGGAATCACCTAGAAAGGGGGCAAGTACAATGCACAAAATTAAAGCAGTCTTGCGTAATTAGAATAATCGTAATTATGTAATTTGAATGAACAGGAGTATATTATATATTTTTGTTCCCCTCTTTTCTATCAATCAGTTCATAGCTGAATGTATTTTCAACTGAACCACACACAAAATATAATCATCATTTGAAATCAACTCTGTGATAGTCTCCAGTATACCCTAGCAGCTTTGCAATATCCTATAAAAATGAATCATATCTATGGTTATTTTAGTCTGAATTAAATATTTAGCTTCAATTAAACTATAAAGTTTCAAAAAATAGTTTACCTACTTTGAAATGTTACCTCTAAATTAAGTGATATAAATCAAGCTTGAAGACACAGGACGAGATGAAAAGTATAGTTGTCATTAGATACATCTGAATTTTAGAAGATGTATTTTCAAAAAAATTAACTATAAGGATACTCCCAAGTATAAAAAGAACACTATAATGGCAATACTGTCATGATGAAATAAGGATCATACTACTTCATTAAAATAGATGCACTTATATGAATTTGCAAATACCTCTCTGTTACTGATATCTTCGAATGGCTTGTGTCCCAAACTCCATACTTCATACATCACTACGCCAAAACTCCAGACATCACTTGAAGTGGAATACTTCTTGTATAATATAGCCTTCAGTCAATTATATATACATATTAAATATAATATATATATATATATATATATATATACATATATATATATATATATATATATATATATATATATATATATATATATATATATATATATATATATATATACATACATACTTGGAGCAGCCCCACCCCTCAACTACAGGCTAGCTCTGTGGACTGATTTAGCTGTAGGTGCTAATGGACCTCCTATTCACTAATTAGTGTACCTTCACTGCATTCATACAAACAATTATTCTATTCTAACATTACCTTTCTCATGCCTGCCCTTATCTTATGCAATCCCCATTCCATTCCACTCACATATATACTTGTAACACTCTCATTCTATTCAGTTCTTTAACTCCCTCATTTTTTCCTTTACTATTTTGTGCTTTCCTTTTCTTATCTGTTATACTTAAGCTTGTCCATACTTTTTATAGTTCTTGCTTGCTTTTGTGTATCATTCATTTTGTTTTGTTTTATGTTCTGTAATTGTACTTTGTTCTCTAGTTCTGTATCATTTTGTTTGAATTTGAGACTGAGTACTGATAGGGATCTTGAGCATACTGGGAATAGTGGATAGGCCTTAATTGGTCAGTGTGTTTAAGTCTGGAGATATTTTGTCTTTTTCCCTTAGTTTTAGTTAGTAGTCTTTGCGTGATAGTTTGGCTGAGTTTTTATAGCTTTACCCAATTGTCGTGTGCTACTACAATACTTATATATATTCATCCATAATATGTGATATATTTTTCTTGGAGTATTTCTGCATCATGCAAGCATTAAATATTTCCCATGTTACACTGCATTTTGAGCACTCCAACATGCCATGCATAGTTCAGGACAGCTAAAGTTTTAAAGTTTGGAAAAGTTACATCAGAGCATTCATGGAAAAATATCCAATGTAAAAACAATTTATTACACTTGTACAATATGGGGGTGATATTTCACTTTCACACTTGTATTTTCACTTGCCTTCAGCTCATGAAAATATTTAACATGTGCTTTTGAAATATCTCCCCATATGCTGACTTGTGCAATAAGTAATATCATTCTTTCAATGATTCAGTCATTCTCGGCTGAAATAATATGCAACTTACCTCAGGAGCAGTCCACTTCACTGGTACCACACCACCTTTTGATATGTAGTAATTATTATCCCTTAAATTATGTGACATACCAAAGTCTGCAATCTAGAGTAATATTTAAACGGTAATGTACGGCAATCCTATAACTTTTACTCTGACTTAACCTTGCATATTTTACCATCCGATAGAAGTATGTTCCGCGCTGCCAGATCACCATGCACGAAGCCTTTGCTAGAAAGGTACACCATCCCTGAAGCTATTTGACAGCAAAAGTTGAGCAATTCATTTTCATCTATTTCGGAGATACCTTCCCTTGTATTATAACTTTGCATTGAAATTAAGCATTTCCTTAAATCTCCTTTTTTCAGCAGCTCCAGTACAATCATAACCTTATATTGACAAATATGAAGATCACATGATTTGAAGACATCACATGACCCACCTGTCCTTCATCTGAAACAACTCCGTACATGGACACTACATTACAATGCTTGAACTGCATCATGATGGCTGCTTCCTTCAAAAACTGGATCTTGTCATTGTTGCTGGAGTGATGTTTGAGCATTTTTATGGCGACTTCCAATTTACCTCTTTGACATCCCACACTCCTTCATACACTTCTCCAAAGTTTCCAGAGCCCAAAATTTTGTTAAATCTATATATACATAGCATTAGATGTATTCTCTCTCTTTCACAGGTTTAAAGCAATACAGAAAGAATTTATACAGAGCATTACAACTTCTCTAACAATAATCGATCGGCATTTGATGTATTGCATCTTTGTTATTAATTAATTATGACAAAACAGTAGTAGTTTACATGAATGCTTCTGTTTATGCTGTCTTTCTATACCACATAATCCTATAATCCAAGACCCAACTATATTATGTGGAATTTGATCTTTTATGGCCATACCTACACACAATTGTTTAATTTTTGTGCTTTCTATCATGTAACCTTACCGAATATTATTCTTGCTAACAGAATCCATCACAACTTTATTTAGCTGACTATAAAGAGTCCTGATGTCATTACCAGGAGCCTCATATATAGCATCATCACCACACTAGAAAAAAAAAATTTTTAATCAAGATAAAGATGCACCAAATTAGTGTTGTTCCTAAATGAATATTTAAAGTTTATTTAGAATATTTTATTGTCCAAATAAATAAGGCCATTTTCATCTGAGGAAAAAACATAACAGTGGAAAACTGTATCAGATAGTGACCAATATATTATACTAGTTGTAAAAAATATTTCATAGGGGTGACATGACAACACTCTTGAAATTTTTCTCACACCAATACAATCTTGAATTTATTGGATACTGCAGAATATTACCCGTCGGATAGACCGTATTATGATTGTGCCTACGGCGCTGGTGTAAATACTAAGCCAACAGACTCCTCCTATATCAAATTATTGATATATGTATAAATATATAATATCATATGTAATAGTTAACCCATGGCACAAGAGGGATCATCATTGATAACTGCTTCGATGCTGAGGGTGAAGCCCAAGCGTGAGGAAGTTACTATACAATAGTTTCACTAATATTTTCACTAACTCAATGACAAGCGAGTATTTTTGTGGGATGATACAATATCACTTAAGTAAAAAACAACAACAAAAGATGAAAGAGAGACTCCCTGCTTGCTAACATATTTCTGAACTTACCACGAAAAAAGTAGATAAAAATAATTCCTAAGTAAATCTCCTTGAGCGTAACTGGCTCCATAGCATTCTCTAAAGATTCCCCCAAATAGAGAGAGGGCTAAGGGACACGCCCAAGCACCCTCAATCAGCCACACGCAACAGTTTAAACTATCGAGTAAGGCTTTCCTAGCTAAGCTTCCTTGGCCTGCTTTGGGACCCTAAATCGGTGTTCCCTCTAAGGCAGCGCCTAACTATTATTATCAATGGAGACATCCACCTGCATACAAAAACTACTAAAGCTGCCATCGTTGGCAATTGAGGGAGCAATTATACCAACCTTAGTTTGAGACTGCCTCCGCTACTCAAATGTTTGGTGCAGGGTTCCAGAGAAAATAATACAAAAGAGAATAGGGCACAAGTCACTGGAAGATTTGTGTAGTTACGAAAGACGAAATTAAAAACAGCTTCAAGAAGTCCCAAATGTTTTGAGCCCAAATGACCAGTATGAGATACCAATTTGGTCTGCATCACAATCGTCAAGAACCTCTGTCCCTGACAGTATATCTTTCAATAATTTAGTTGGACTATCAGCATTACCATTATTCCAACTTCTTGTAATACCTACCTAACTGAAAAAGAGATTGAAAACTTTGTTTTATCCATGAACACTGAAGACTAAACATGGCCTTTTTATTGTTTGTTTTTTTAATTGTTTTTATGTACATGTATGTATTTATGCCATTATTTTATCCGCTTATTCACTTAAAGTGGAAACGACGAATGTAGCTAGTTATATGATGTAGTGAACTAGCTGAATTTGAGAATTATATTGTGTGAAACAAAACTTGGAAATGTCAGAATCATAGCTGATAATTGTCCCAGTACAAAACACACACAGCAGGGGAAATACACAATGACGGAGGAAAATTAACAGGGGAATAACATCTTTAATCCATGGTCATTGCCGCAGCAACTATGATATAAATATATAAATATATTGAGCCTGGGCTATATGAACATTGAAGCAGTAACTTCATGTTTGTGGTTCATGTGTGTAAATTTTCTATTTATTTTCAAAGGATAAATAAAGTATACAGATTCATTTTCTATAACTTACAATGCTACTGAGTTGCAAACCATGGCCTGTAACTTCTTCTTCATTAGTATATGAGTATACTATTTCTGAATAGATGCCACTTTTTGCGAAGATTTCTAAAATAAAAAAATAATTCAAACAAATTTCAATCAGCAATATATACAATATAATATGTATGTGAATGTAAAGTAAAAGCTAGATTTTTTCTACTAAACTAAACGTTTCTTACCATCACGGCTTCTATTGATTGATTCCTTTCCTACACCAACTTCCATGCTAAGTGGAGATGAAGTATAAATTGAATCACTTGGTGCTGTATGAGCTTCTTTACGGTTGGATGATCTTGACATTCGAAGCATAATCAATATGTGACTCACAATCACAATAATGATAACAATAGCAACTATCACTACGGCTCCTGCTATTGCTCCCCCTAGAAGTGTATGTGATAAACCTTCTTGGGAAATGTTTGGCTCCAAAGTTTGCTTGGTGGAATTTGGCTTAGTAGACAGTTCCGAATTGCCATAGCTTCCTTTTTGTATGATCTCAGGAGAATAGCTTAGAGACTGACTAGGAGTGTGGCTTAGATGGTCAGGAGACTGATTGGGAGATTGATTGGGAGATTGCTGCCTGGGGAACTGACTGGGAGGCTGGAGAGGCTGGCAAGGAGTCTGACTGGGAGTCTGACTGGGAGACTGGCAGGGAGGCTGGTTAGGTAGTGAGCTACGAGGTTTTGATGGAATAGGAGTAGTTGTAGTGACCAGTCTTGATTGAGCAGTATCTAAAAAGTGATGATCAACCATAAAAGAATTATTTGTTGTTGTTGTTTTAATCATAGCAGATCTCTTAAAACAGATTAATTGACTGTAATTGACTTCTAGGTTCCTCTAACTACAACCTACTAATGAGTATTACTACATACTCTAAAGACATATTATGACATTCAAAAACCCTCATGATGCAACAAAACCACTCCCAGCAATATTGTATACATGATACTGTGTAACTGCTAATACTGAATAATTGTATAAGTATTAGAAGGCATGAGCACTTAATAAAATTATAGGTTCCTTGCTGATTAAAAAAGTGTATTTACAGTTAAATTGAAGGCATATAGTATTACTCTTAGATCTCTTTTGACACTCCACCATTCAAAAATATGTCATAGTTTTGTGTGGCATGAAGGTATATTTTTGCAATAATATCAAAGATAATACTAATACCAAACTATTCTTCAACAAGATGCTTACTTGAAACAAATTTTTGACAAGATATTTATACACTAGATTATTCTGTATTATGTATATTGTTTTAATTTGAATGCTTACTCAAATAAAATCGTATAGTTGGCAATTCTTCCATTTCCTTCCCAGTATTGAACTTGTACCTTATTCCTTTCCCTAATAAGGGCAATAAGCTGTAAGTTAATCCGTAAGTAGCATTGTAAATTTGTAGCCTTCCAACAGGTGAATTGGAAGGGGTGTTTATACCAATAACTACATTTTCATTGGGTAGAGTCACATCTTTAACATCCACATCCACGATGTCACAGCAGTAACGCGGATTTTTTGAAGTTGTACATTTCTGCCTCTCAGGCTTGCTGCGAACATCCACAGACTCACGCACAGTATAATACTGTCCATTTTTGTCTATTACTAGCATGTGGAAAATCAGGTACCCATCAGCTGGAGCATGGACGATGTTTTTTTGGTGAATACTGTAGCATAACTCAATGGCAGACAGCATCCCAGCACAATTCAGCTCAGCAGGGGACAAGATATAGATAAAAGTCCTCCCAAGTGTTGACTCTGTCAGCTCATTAACCGAATCGAACATGCTGTCTCTTTGAAAGTAGGGAAAGTAGACTACATCATCACTGGAAACAGAGCAGTCAAACCCAAGGCTTGAAGCTAAGTATTGGGTAGAAGAAATGGAGGGGAAATGTTAAATTCAAATTCTCAGACTTACCATAAATCATACTCAAGATAAAGCATAAACACAGCAATGACATTTTTATGTTTGAGTAAAAGATCATAGACTGAAGAAAAATAATTCATTTGTTCCGCTTTGAGGAATAAAAGAAGTCTGTTTCGGAATTTATCATGAGCTGTTGGCGTGACTACAGCATGTGATTTTCCCACAGACTACAATCCCTGCAATTCATGAAATGCCTACAAACACGTGCACTCCCAAGCTAAAAGAACTCTGTCTGATGCAACTTCTCTCTCTATTTTTGAATATTTCTTTGTAGCCAATCTCAATATCCATATTGGAGCTCACAGATACAAAAGTATCTCTCAGGATATTTACTATGCATAACCACAGTGTTCATACAATTTAGACTGGAGAAAGGCACATAATAATTATAGGCAATATCTATGGCTATTATGTACCTATAATATTATATAATATGAACATGTGCACCACATTTAGGTACTTACTTTAGTAAGTATGTAAATGTGCCTGTAAATAGCAAATGGTTTTCAATAGTTTTTCCATGTCAACATACAGGTAGCTATATGCATTTACAGTTGAACCACCAACAGTAAACTCTGTAACGAGCAACACCATGCAAATACTTGGATATACACCAGTGTATAGTGATATACTGTTGTTATACACATAAAATACTCCTATGATTCTTATTGTTTACACCAGTGAATATCTGTTGTAACAGACTATAATACTGGAGTATACTGTGCATATTACTTTACACCAGGTGTATACTGAACTTATGTGCACTGGATGTGTTGCTGGAGAATACCCTATGTATTTGCGATATCTTACCACAGCATGCAGTGTATAGATACTAAGTATACTATATGTATTCCAAGTGTACTCATAATGATATAATATATAGCATTCATTGACAGTAATGCTATTTATTAAATAAATTTCTTAGCTGGATATGTGGTAAAAAAATAAATTAAAAAATTAAAAAAATAAAAATAAAAAGTCTAAAAAGTTCTGAATAGTTCAATGAATCCACTATCCAGGGCCACGCTTGATGTGCTGTCTGTCACCATCCCGAGCTACTCTGGTTTCTGTCATAGCTGCAGTCCTCAGCAAAGCCCCACTCACTTCTCTCCTTCTGCCAATATGTTCCTGAGGGACAATTAAAAAAAAATTATAAAAAAAGTGGCTGCAAACAATACCCATTAAAAAAAATGAACCTTGTAACAATAACACAATAAAAAATTCTGTGTAAATTACACCAGCATGAGATAACATTTTAAATTCCGACAAATCATAGCTACGGGTCTAATCATCACAAGTTGAGGAAAACTGAGAGCACACAAATTATCAAAAAAACAAAACAATGGGAGAATAGAGCTGTTTAAATTCAGCTACATGTCACTTTTTAAAACAGAACAGTGAAAGACAAAGGGAGAGGGAAAAAACATACACCAACAAATGAAGAAAAAAAAAATTGTCAACACACCTGAAGAGTTGATTTATTCAATTATAGCAATCACATAACTACGGCTGAACAGTAACAAAAAGTTTAAGAAAAGTTAAATTTGTTATTCAAGTAAGTAAGCTGATTTTTTTTTTGTGTGTGTAGTTGCTGTAGTGAAAAGTATTATGAAGAATGACAGACATGCAACACTACTAAACTGGAAATAATGATAATGTACACTACACACACAACAAACAAACAGCAATAACAACAACAAAAAACAAGAAAAAAGTGTCATATAGAGTAAGTCGCCTATAACCGGCACCTTTTATCAACCATCCCGGTCCTATCGATCGGCATAGTTTCCGGACATCATGGAAAATTTTTATTATCAACTGGTGTAGTGTACAGACATTCACAAAAACACCCACAATAGTAATACGCAGCTATGTAATACTTGTCATTATTATTTTTTTGTTTGTCTTTGGCTAGGAAGGAGTGGCTATACTGTGCTTGTGACTTGTGGGGACAAAAACACTGCCAGGAATTTTTTTGGGATCATCAAAGTCAAGAGCGTACTGGCCCACACAATTACGATAATTTTTTTCCATGTAGTAATGTGACAATACCTCAAAATTGCAAATATGCATGGTTATGATCATAGTTTTTTTCTGAATCCATACCAATTCTTTTGTACTAAAATACTTGGTTAGTGGTCGATAATAAAGCAATACAATTTGAAGTAAAATTATAATAGGTATCGGTCATCAATAACATAATTTGAGGGAGTTTACTACATATCTCAGGGATTTATCTGCAAAGAGTTCTGCCACTCAAATGAAAGCTCAAACTTCAGGGCTTACTTAGGTGGAAACTCTGTCATGAGAAAGAAGATATAGTGCATGTGAGTGTAAAAGTTCTGGTCGATAATTGGCGGTCTACAGTAAGTCACAGTAAAAAGTTTATCTACGACCGATAATGATTTTATCAAAATTGCGTCAATTATGGACCACTATGAAGTTTTTAGTATTAAAAAAATGGTACTGATTCAGAACTATACGTACTCCTCTCTATGATCACCTATTATCATGTGGAGTTATGGCCAATGATCTTCGCTGTACTATGAGATGGGCATTATTTGGAATGTAATCATATCAATCCTAAAACGCATTGTACATAGTTCAAACCAAATACATTCACACACGACAGAACCACATTACGAGCATGGCTTCAATCATTAGACAAAAAAACAACAACAACAAGAAACAAATAAAATAAAATTAAAACAACAACAAAGACATCAGTTACATCAATTGGTAGCTACATGTGCTATAACTCCACTCAGATAATTTGATTATTGTAACTAAATAGACTACGAGAGACATCAACGAAACAGTGTGCTGTGTACTAAGTATTGAAACCACATTGAAAACTGAATTCTTATCACAATGCTTGAACTTCATGCTGCCATGAGACATCCTCAGGGGGTCTAAGGTGGAACTTTTTGTGGTGACTATATAAAACAAAAAAAACAAATAAAAAAGGACAACATAACTGGTAACATTGCTTGGTGACTTGCATGTAGCATAGACAGCTAGAGCTCCAGAGATCTCTTTAACTTAATGTTATCTAGTAGCATCATTTATCATTATACATTAACCCTCTCACCGGCAGATAAAATTCAGTAATTTTGTTTTTTCTATAATAATATGAATAATGTTTAAAAAATCAGGAGTTCAAAAAAGTACCTAGCAACCATATATCACATGAAAGTACATGTATAGTTCAACATTTTTGGTCAATTTGGTTGCTTAGTAACAAACCACAAAGTGGTTATTGGGACCACAATGTAACTATATCATAACAAAGTGATCTGTGTGCGTTCCAGTGCAATATTAGCAATTGTTTGTGCATGATTAGATATTTTTTACTGTCATAATAGACAGTTATCTCAGCCATCAATGCTGTTGCTCACTGCTAGAACAAATCTGGAATGTAAGATTTATAACTGTGACAAACAAATAACTTACCACAGCCACATATAGAATAGAAAATGAACTCTGCTAAGTTTGTAAGACCTCACTGCAAACTTCTCTACTCTTCTGTCTCCATAGCTCTTCGCCATTTTTTTCCTGGCATTATTTATTTGTTTACCCTCGTAGCTATAATTGTTAATGTTGGACTAATTTTCCCATCAAAATATGCTATCATATGGTCGTTTACACAGTATGAAATGGTAACAGTGGAATGAAATAGTTAAACCACATCAATTAACACTAAATAAACACCCTCTCCGGCTGGTTTTGTGTTCCAGGTATGTATCGAATAATAAAATCGAAGTCCAAAATCTGGAGGCGCCACCGCCAGAGTCTGTTGTTCAGTTTGTCAGATAACATAAAGCTTTCCAGTGCCTTGTGTTCTGTTCTGACTTCAAAGTGTTTGCCACAAACGAAAATGCTTCACTGACTCCAGAAGT